>OIYR01000165.1_pt1 | contig 38002 bp, 29 predicted proteins | sample 1588221 | NCBI WGS metagenome assembly OIYR01 (sample SAMN03283292) | human gut metagenome | biome: human-associated habitat; material: feces | host: Homo sapiens | place: Peru | collected 2012
CCCGCCTATATACATTCCGTCCATGTTGTCCTCGCCAAAGAAATGATTAAGCATATCGTCATTTTCTATAGGAGTATTCTTAGAATACATTCCCTTGGCTGCCCTTATAAGTACTCCTTCCTTTGTCAGACGCTCCAATGCTTTAAAAAAAGCTGCCTGTGACATCTTAGAAAATTCCTTTTCATAGAGATCATTAGCAGCTATTACACATCCATCTGGGCAACTGTCAAAATAAGCTATTATCTTATCTTTGTATCTCATATATATTCCAGACTTTCAATTAATTATTTTATCAGCTTTCACCATACCCTTCTGGTATGCTGCTAACATCAAGTAATGCCACCTGGCATCACTTGATGTAAATATATCAGACTATTTCTTAGTTACCTCTTCCACTGTAAGCTCTATAGCCCCATCAATCTTTCTGAGGTCACTCTCATCATCAGAGTCTTCCATATTTTCAAGGTCATCATTCTCAGAAGCCTTGTCCTCTGCTGTATTCTCAGACTTCTCATCAGCTTTTGCAGCCTTTGCTTCATCTGCCTCTTTGTCATCACCAGAAGCTGATTCTGCCTCACTATCAGTGGCATTATCCTCTATATCCTCAAAGTCATCGTCATCATCAACATAGAAATCTACAGGGACTATCTGGATTCTGCTGGCATCTGCTGTACCGATAACGTATACAGTATGTATTCCCTCTTCGTCAGTATTCTCAACAAGATTATTGATAACACTGGCTCTCTTCTCGATATCACATGCGACATTAACTCCCTCCGGAAGCACGATAGTTACAGAACTTGCCTTGCTTGTAAAATCTATATACACGTCCTTCTCAAATACAGCGAGTCCTAAGTCGATAACGGCCTTAGAACCTATCGCCTTAACTTCACAGCCTGTAAATACCTCGTCATCAACCTCAACAACCTTGTTCTGGAATATCGCATTATACTTCTTAACCTCTGTTCCAAGGCTGTCATTCTCTTCTTTTTCAAATTCTGATTTTACATTCTTATATTTGTCATATGCGACTTTAGCTGCAACTCCAAGTGTGCCAAGTGTAACAACTGTCTTAAAAAACTTATTTTTTGCCATAGATACACATCCTCCCATTTTAATATTTACACATTTTGCTATTTACACATTATGCAATGCCAGTCCACATCACAGTGCATTGCAATACTAACTATATTGTACCATATTCACATTACCGATTCTATATTGCATTTTTAGAAAATACACATCCACAGAAATTCTGCCTGTACAGGTTATATTCCCTCGACAACTCTATTGAACGCTTATATCCTTCTTTTTTCTTAAAATCTGATAAAAGATATGGGACACCATACTCATTCTGAAGCTTTAAACCTATCTCATTGAGCTTGACACTGTTTTTTAAAGGGCTGATTGTAAGCGTAGTAGTAAAATAGTCAAATCCACGCTCCTTCGCCAGTTCAGCAGTCTTTCGCAGACGCAGCTCATAACACACGAAGCACCTCTCGCCACCCTCTTTGCATTTTTCAAGACCAGCCACGCTCTTATAATACTTATCTGGCTCGTAGTCTCCTTCAATGAATGAAACAGGATATTTTGCAGGAAATTCACCTATAAATCTTATCTGTTCAGCAACCCTCTTCTGATACTCTGCCTGCTCAGATATATTAGGATTGTAGTAAAACACTGTGACATGGAAAAATTGCGAAAGATACTCTATACAATGACTGCTGCATGGAGCACAGCAGCTATGAAGTAAAAGATTCGGAATCTTTCCCTCCCGCTGCAATCCTTCAACCATTTTGTCGAGCTCTTTCTGAAAATTCCTGTTTTCAAATGGAACACTCATTATCTGTCACCTATTATCTGCTTTAATGCCTCAAACAGTTTATCCATCTGCTCATCTGTTCCTACTGTGATTCTTAAATAATTATCGATTTTTGGCTTATTAAAATATCTTACGTAAATATTTCTTTTCTTAAGCTCTGCAAATATCTCAGATGCAGGAACAGTTCTGTGTGATGCAAATATAAAGTTAGCCTTGGAATCAGGGAATGTAAATCCTAACTTTGCAAGCTCTTCCATGCTTCTTGTTCTTGTTGCAATAATCTTGTCTGTGCACTCCTTGAAATATTCCTCATCATTCATAGAAGCAACACCAAATGCCAGAGACGTGGCATTCATAGTATATGAATTAACTGAGAATTTGACATCATTCATAGCCTTGATAAGCTTGGCATTACCCATTGCAAATCCGATTCTCATGCCCGCCATAGAACGTGACTTGGAATATGTCTGGACAACTAAGAGGTTGTCATACTTTTCAATAAGACCAACTGCTGACTTGCCGCCAAAATCAATATATGCCTCATCGACAATAACAACCGAATCCTGATTAGCCTTTATAATGTCCTCAACCCTGTCGAGTCCCATGTACAGTGCTGTAGGTGCATTAGGATTAGGGAATATTATACCGCCATTCTTTTTCATATAATCCTCTGGCACAATATTGAAATCCTTGTCTACAGGAACCTTTTCATATTTCACATTGTATACATCTGCCCAGACTTCATAGAATGAATATGATATATCTGGGAACAGAACTGGCAGTTCTGAATTAAAAAATGTCATAAAACTCATGGATATAACATCATCAGAGCCAACTCCTACGAATACCTGATCTGATGAAAGTCCATATCTGTGTGCAATCGCATCGACAAGTACAGATGCCTCAGGATCTGGATAAAGACGCAGCTTATCTGTATCAAAATTCTTCACAGCTTCTATAACCTTTGGTGAAGCAGGATATGGATTCTCATTGGTATTAAGTTTGATAACGCCGGCAGTCTTAGGCTGTTCTCCCGGTGTATAAGGTTCTACTCTTCGTATATACTTTTCCCAAGTTTTCATGGCATTATATTCCTTTCTGGCTCAACTTTAATGCATAACTAATACAAGTGATTATACTAGCTTTAAAAAAATATGTCCATATCAAAAGTCAAAGCCGCAGACTAATCATATGCTACCTTTTCCTGAATACTGCTATAATTCCTTCTTTATACGACAGCGTTTCATACCCCTTGGATTCATAGAACTCACTGACATCATAGTCATACTCTGTTCCGCGCAGGTCTAAGGCGAGGTATTCTGTCTCTTTGTCCGTGTAATAATCCTCATATATTATATCTCTCTGCGACAGGTGGCTGCAAAGAAATGTTCCTGCTGTAACCTCTGCATCATCCGGTATATGTGATAATGATTCATTAATCTCTTCATATATCTGTCTGTACGCAGAATTGTTATACATGTTAATATAATCAAATCTGCTTATCATCCCTGATGTAAAAAACAGCCCTGTCACAATTCCCATCATGCATAATGTCTTTAACGGATTATGCTTTCTATCCTCCTGAATACACAAAACTGCCATATAAAACAGAAGTGTTGCACTTCCGAATGTATATTGAAAATTAATGTCATGCAGATACTCATATGACGGCATCAGGTTAAACATAAGAAATGGTCCCGCAAGAATATACAGCCTGTAATCCCTGCAATACAGCGGCAGGAACAGCATAGGTGCAAGAACTGTTATTATATATCTGATATTGCCATCACTCATTATCTGTGCAATTGTATAACCCGGATTGATAAATATTGTCGGTATCATGCCAAGCACATTGCCATCATGGCCATATATCATATTATTAAACCTGTCAGTCGCTGTATTAAATCCTGCATTTTTTATATATGTCACGGTAATCACAAAATAGATAACAGCCACCAGCATGACAGCCACTGATTTGATGTATGATTTATCCTTTCTGTCCCTGCTTACAAGCATATACATCCCTATAAATCCTGCATACACAGCGGCATCCTCTTTGACACTAAGCAGGAATATAAGTGCCGGTATAATACATTTCCACGAATTGCGTTCAAATGCATACAACAGGGTAAATATTGCCACTGAAAGAAACATATTCTCATGCACATCATATCCACAGCCGCCCGCAACATATGGCATAAAACAATATATGCAGCATATTACCACTGTCTTTGCTCTGCTTATCCCCTTCTTATTGCACAGCAGTGCAAGCGGAATCACAGCAGACGCAAGAACAAGTCCCTGACAAATCTGGATTGTCTGCGGATATGGAAATACATAATATACCGGGAACAGAAGCCAGAATACAGGTGATGTATGAACCTTGAAATGTGACATAAGCACATCCCTCTCAAGCGTTGTCTGCATTGTAAGATGATTTTTCATATAATAAAACATCTGGAAAAACAACCCGCCATCGAAGTTCGGCACATTGTATGTAATATATCTGTACACAGCAGTAACTCCGATAAATACTGCAATCAGAGCCGCCGCCACAGCTATCAGTATAATCATGCATTTTCTGCTTATGACTATGTCCGTAATCTTCATATCCCTTGATGCATATAGAAAGGCAAGCAGAACAAGCCCTGACACTGCAAGACACGTATATACATCCTGCTTTAGCGATACAATCACCAGACCACATACCAGTGCTGACACAAACATTATATAATTCATTATCTTATCAGCACCTGACCGCAGCGAAAACGCTGTAAGCACTGCTGCCACAACAAGAATCACTGCAACATATACAGCTATGCTCGTATACCCGACAGTTGCAAGACTTTCAACCGGATTAAATATCTCAGAAGAAAGCCGTATCATATTCACACACGAAACAAAGCACCACGCAGTAATTAAACTTACCACGCAGTGCTTTATAAAAGTATCAAAGGAAATTCTCTTAATATTATCAGTCAATCTCATGAACCTGTCCCCATATCATATACTTTCGATAAAGCCAGATATAAATGTAAGTGCCGCACCCGCAGAAGCCTTCATATCCGAGCAGCCGGAGAAACTTATATAATCCCCGTCTGTATCAAATGAATAGCGTCCTGCAAGCTTTGTCTCAAGGATATCCTTATAATCCTTTAAGTACTCAGCAACCTGACCACCTATAACAATATCACAGTCACATATAGTATACAAGTTATTAATGCCAATTGCCAGATTATCAAGATACTCTTCAAATATCATGATTTTATCCTTATCACCATTCTTTAACTGTTCAAAAAACTCTTTTAAAGTAACACCACAGTCAGATGAAAGACATCTTGATGACACATAGCTTTCAAAACAGCCTTCACGTCCACAGAAGCATTTCCTGCCACCCGGATGAATAGTCATATGGCCGAATTCACCAGACCTGTTATGATTGCCAGACACAGCAAAGTTCTCATCAAATATCGCTCCGCCGACACCCTGGCTTAACATAAGATAGATGTATCTTTTACGCCCCGTGCCACGCATATTGAACCAGTACAACGCATAACAGCCTGATTTGGCATCATTCATGGCAATCCATGGGTATGGTATGAATCCTGCGATATCCTCAATTGAGCAGTTCTTTACACCCATAGTAGGCGCATTGACAATAATCTTATTCGTATCATCAAGGATTCCCGGTATCGTAATTCCGACACCTAATATTTTCTTCCTGCCGACACCTGCACTGTCAATGCACTTTTCTATAAGTCCGGCGCACTGTCTGTAATAACCTTCTTCTGGCACAAATGTGTCCTCAAGATATGCCTCTGTGAGAATACTTCCATACATATCTATAAGCCTTGCATACACTCCATTAGCAGAGATATTGAGCGACACAGCATATCTGGCATTGGAATTAATCGAGAATATCTGTGCCTTTCTGCCGCCTGTCGAGTCAAAATTACCCTCTATTACAATCAAGCCATCCTCAACCAATGCTTTGAGATTCTGATGTATTGTCGGCATGGAAAGTCCGATTTGTTCAAAAATCTCCTGTCTTGAAGTCTGCACTGCTTCGTAGATATATCTGTATATTCTGTTCTTATTAATTAATTTTACGTCTTTTGATGTAATACCTGATTTATTCATTACTTTCCAAAAACTGCTTCGTAATCTTTCTTAAACTTCTCAATACCCGCATCTGTAAGTGGATGGTGTACCATCTGCTCAATTACCTTGTAAGGTACTGTTGCTATATCTGCACCGGCAAGAGCGCAGTCTGTGAAATGAATTGGATTACGAACGCTTGCACATATAATCTGAGTCTGTATATCGTAATTAGAGAAAATGTCAACTATATCCTGAATAAGCTGGATTCCTGGTGATGATATATCATCTAATCTTCCAAGGAATGGAGAAACATATGTAGCTCCGGCTCTTGCTGCAAGAACTGCCTGGTTAGCAGAGAATATAAGTGTCACATTAACCTTGATTCCCTCTGATGTAAGCACCTTAGTAGCTTTAAGTCCCTCTGCTGTCATAGGAATCTTAACTACCATGTTAGGATGAATTGCAGCTATCTGTCTTCCTTCTTCTATCATTCCCTCTGCTGTCTCTGTAGTTGCCTTAACCTCACCACTTATAGGGCCGTCAACGATTGAAGCTATCTCCTTGATAACCTGGTTGAAATCTCTTCCCTCTTTAGCAATAAGTGAAGGGTTAGTTGTTACACCGCAGATAACTCCCATATCATTAGCTTTTCTTATCTCATCAACATTAGCAGTATCAATAAAAATTCGCATAATACAAACTCCTTTATTTAATTTTAAAATTTTTATTTATCAAATCCTGTGAACTAGTTTTACAGCTTCGCAAACACAGGCTTTAATGCTGGATATATCATCTTAAATTTATTGTAACACTCATCGTATCGTGCCACAATTTCTTTATCTGGCTCAATAACCTCTGAAACCTTGCATATCGCATCAGCCGCAGCCTCAACGCTTGTATATTCGCCTGTGGCAACCATTGCAAGCATCGCAGCTCCCATTGATGGTCCCTCTTCAACCTTAGGTATGACAACTGACACATTAAGCACGTCAGCAATTATCTTACGCCACAGAGGACTCCTGGCTCCACCGCCACATAATGTTACCTTATCAATATTAATTCCAAGGCTCTTAGCAACCTCAAATGAATCTCTTATCGCAAATGCAACTCCCTCAAGGACTGCCTGTGTCATGTCAGCTCTCGATGTATCCATCGTCATTCCTGTAAATGTTGCCCTTGCAAGAGGGTTATTGTGTGGGGAACGCTCTCCGCTAAGATATGGAAGATAATACACATGATTACGTCCAAGTTTATCATCTGTTATATCCTTTTGTTCCTCGGCGTACTTCTTTGTATCAAGTATATCGTCCATCCACCATTTGTTGCACGATGCCGCACTAAGCATACATCCCATCAGATGATATGTACCATCCGCATGGTCGAATGAGTGAAGTGCATTGTTCTTATCCACACCGAATTCTTTGCTTGATATGAATATTGTTCCACTTGTTCCGAGTGATATATTACATTTTCCATCACCGACTGTTCCAGTTCCAACCGCAGCGGCGGCATTATCTCCCGCACCTGCTGCAACCTTTACTGTAAGTGGAAGTCTTAATTTAGCTGACATATGTGGTGTTAAAAGTCCAACACAGTCACTGCTTTCATATATCTTTGGAAGCTGTTCCTTCGTGATTCCACATATTTTAATCATCTCATCTGACCATGTTCTGTTCTTAACATCGAACAGAAGCATTCCCGATGCATCTGACACATCTGTACAATGTACGCCTGTCAGCTTGTATGCTATATAATCCTTAGGAAGCATTATCTTTTTAATCTTAGCAAAATTCTCTGGCTCATTCTCCTTTAACCATAACAGCTTAGGTGCCGTGAATCCTGCAAATGCTATGTTAGCTGTATACTCTGTGAGCTTGTCTTTACCAATCACATTGTTAAGATAATCGCATTCTTTGATGGTTCTTCCATCATTCCAGAGTATCGCTGGTCTTATGACCTCATCATTCTCATCTAATATGACAAGTCCATGCATCTGTCCACCAAAGCTGATACCTGCTACCTGCTTTGCTTTAAGTGAATAATCATACTCTTCACATCCACATGCACTGTCATCATCTGCATCAACAAGCTCCCTTACGCCGTCAATAACTGCTTCAAGCCAGTCCTCCGGGTTCTGCTCGCTCCAGCCCGGCTTAGGAAAGCTGATTGGATATTCCTTAGATACAGAATTCGCAACCCTGCCATGTTCATCCATAAGCAGCATTTTTACCGCAGATGTTCCAAGATCAATACCTATATAATACATGCATCCTCCAATCTAAGAATGTTATGAAAATGGATTCTCATTCTTATAAAGTACTCCTGCTGGATGGTTATATCCAACTTCCTCTACTCCAAGATACTTAAATACTTCAAATAACTGCTTGCCAAAATGTCCAAATGCCACTGCACCATGATGAGGGAAATTATTCTCAATAAGGTAATGTCTGTAGAAACGTCCCATCTGAGGTATTGCAAATATTCCGATTGCACCAAATGAACGTGTTGCAACTGGAAGAACCTCACCCTGTGCTATGTATGCTGTAAGCTTGGCATCTGCTGTGCTCTGAAGTCTGAAAAATGTTATATTGCCAGGAACGATATCACCCTCAAGAGTTCCATTAGTAACTTCCTCAGGAAGAGAACGTGCCATAATCATCTGATTTCTCATCTCGCAGAACGAAAGCTTCTTAGATGATGTATTACCACAATGGAATCCCATAAATGTATCTGTAAGAGTGTAATTAAATTTGCCCTTGATATCCTCATTATAGATATCAGATGGGACTGTATTATTGATATCAAGAAGTGTAACGATATCATCACTTACAACTGTTCCTATAAATTCACTCAACGCTCCATATATATCAACCTCACATGATACAGGAATTCCCATAGATGTAAGTCTCGAATTGACATAACATGGAACGAATCCAAACTGTGTCTGGAATGCTGGCCAGCATTTACCTGCTATCGCTACATATTTTCTTGAACCCTTATGTGCCTCTACCCAGTCAAGAAGTGTAAGCTCATACTGTGCAAGCTTTGCTAATATCTCAGGCTTCTTGTTGCCCTCGCCAAGCTCCTCCTGCATACTCTTGACTGTTTCAGGAATTCTTGGATCGCCATCATGATTGTTGAAGCTCTCGAATAAATCAAGCTCTGAATTCTCCTCAATCTCAACGCCAAGGTCATATAATGGCTTGATAGGTGCATTACATGCTATAAAGTTAGTTGGTCTTGGGCCAAAGCTTATAATCTTGAGATTCCTGATTGCATATAAAGCCTTTGCAATAGGAATAAACTCATGAATCATGTCTGCACATTCCTCTGCTGTTCCAACTGGATAGTCAGGTATATATGCCTTAACTCCTCTTAATTTGAGGTTATAGCTTGCATTGAGCATTCCGCAGTAAGCATCTCCTCTTCCGCCTACAAGTCCGCCGTTAGCTGATGTCTCCTCAGCGGCAGCTATGAACATCTTAGGTCCATGGAACTTCTTTGCAAGCATAGTCTCTGCTATCTCTGGTCCGAAATTGCCAAGATATACGCAGAGTGCATTACATCCTGCTTTTCTTAAATCTTCAATTGCCTGCATCATATGAATCTCACTCTCAACTATACAGACTGGGCACTCATAGATTTCTGATGCATCATATTTAGCCGCATAAGCTTTAACTAAATTCTGTCTTCTTGTAACTGAAAGACTCTCTGGGAAACAATCACGGCTCACTGCTACGATTCCCACTTTGATACTTGGTGTATTAATCATCCTGATTTCATTCCTTTCTGCGCCTGGCGCATTAAAATATTGTATTTTAAACTGTTATGTTTGTTCCTTTTAATCCCTCAAATGCACCATCTATATGTGCATCCTTATGTGCTATAAGCCACTTGTTAGCAGCTGCCAGAAGCCTGTCCTCTCCGCTGTTCTTTCTTGGCATATCCACTTCATAATTAGTACCTTTAGGAAGGACAACAATACATTTAAAGCCTGCTCCATCAACACCACATGGCGCATAATGAAGGGTTGTGGCATATATCTCAACAGCCGTTCCCGCTTTAACAAGAAATGCTTCAATATTAGCTGTGTCATATGTATAGTCATCTTCAATATCCTGCTGTCTTCCAAGCAGAAGAATCATATCTGTGCATGCAACATTGACTTCACTGCTTCTATGATATTCTACTGCGTTAAGCTTCTGATTATGACCATTACAGAATCCAACCTGAACCGGATAATCTCCATAGTACTCTTTCTCCATAGTGTAGGCGAAATCTGTACTCTCAAGAGCTTTTTCGGATGGCTCATATATCACGTCTTCTGGAAGCGGAGTGCTCTCCATCGCCTTAATCACATCATCTGTAATTACACTTCTGATAACTCTTCCGTACTGCTTAAAATTATCATCATCAACACTGTATATCTTCATATATATCCTCCATGTCATGAATCATAATCCACTTTTATAAAAGCGTTTTATAAAAGTTAATATTATAGTAGCACAGTGTGGTTTACATTGCAATAATATTTAAATCCCAGACTGGGAGACAGCTTTTTGCTGTCAGCTCTCAAATCTGGGATTTTTATTAATTACTTTGTCTATGTATAAGTGTTTTATAGCTTGCCCTTCCCTCCATTACTTCACCGAATGCAGGGAACTTCTTGAACAGCCATTTGGCTATATAATATGCGGCTATTCCGTAAAGGCTTCCGAGGATAAGGCTTACAAGTACATCTGTTGGATAGTGTACTGTAAGATATAATCTCGATATTGCGATGAGTGCGGCAAGAACGATTGTATATATACCTTCCTTCTTTCTCCACATAAATACAGCCAATGCTGCGGCAAATGAAGCTGATGTATGTCCTGATGGGAATGAATAATCACCTATTGAATTAAATATATTATAGAGATTTTCAAATTCACCGTTTACTGTAAGTGGCTGTCCGTCAACCCAGAAGCATCTTGGACGGTGCCATATATTCTTCATGATTAAATTGCAGAATATAACAGAAAGCACAAGCGCAATAAGCATTGTAAATCCGACTTTTCTGTATTTCTTAGGCAGAAGCGTCATGCAGAGTACTGCCATAAGTATCCAGAATAAACCTTTATCTCCAAGTGAAGTAATCGCATACATAACAGGATTGAGTATTGGGTTGTGCAATGACTCAAACCAATGTAATATCTGAATTTCCATTATTAATATCCTCCTATATTATACCTACTGCCTTCTTGGCAAGACGGTCAGCTTCCTCATTGCCCTCAACACCTGAGTGGCCCTTGACCTTTACAAATCTCAACGAAATCTTATCTTTAACTGACTGTATATAATCGTGGTAAGCTATTGTGCCTTTCTTGTTGCGCTTCCACTCACCAGTCGCCCACATGCTGATTCCCATATAATCATAATATATATCAAGGCTTCTGATTCCTAATTCTAATGCCTTTTCAACAGCAGCCATGCTTCCAAGCACCTCTCCTGCCACATTTCGCATAGATGCCATCTCCGCATCATCACCACAGCCTGACAGAATATATTTCTCGCCTTTATATGTAAGAAAACCACCATATCCGTATACACCTGTCGCCTGATTAAATGAACCATCTACAAAGCTGTATGCCTCTGCCTCTTCGACAGAAACAGCCGCACCTCCTGACATATATTCAAGTGCAGCTTCTCTCTGGGTAAAACTTTTGTATTCAGCCCCCTTAAATCCAGTCACAAGAGCCTTACATTCATCCCAGTTCGTATATATCCCTGGTTTGCGCCCCTTTCTTACTGCATAATACTTCATAAGTCCCCTCTTTCCTTCTTTTCATAACTTGTACATTTTACTCAAATATCTTATATACGTCAACACCTATTAATCAGCGGGGAATGCTGTTGCGCAGGCACAGTCTGCCCCACCCTGTAACAGACGACTGTATGGGCTGACCGGGAAGCTGCACAGCTCCCTTTTTTAATGCAGCTTTCAGCTTATCGCCGTACATATACGCATCATTGCCATTCACTATCCCCCATTCCATAAGAAGTGCCGCACTTCCAGTCACGAATGGAACCGCAAATGATGTTCCTGTCACAACATTGGTGGAATCAACATATACATTTTCACCCGGTGCGGATATGTCCGGCTTGGTTATTGCCGCATATCCTGTCTCCACAGCATAACCTCTCCCGGAAAAAGCCGCCGGTGTCATGGTGGCACTGTTATAAGCACCGACCGTTATCACGCTGTCTGCTGTCGATGGAATTGTAAATGTAAGTTCAACCGAAGGCCGTAAAAATCCTGTTCCCTGATTAAGTGTCACAGCAGATGCCATCCATATGTTAAAACTTCCATTCTTTATATAATTACCTTTAAAAACAAGCTTCCACAAGCCAGTTGTCACATAGTCATCACCATTCAAGCCGACATACACTTCCCTTGCCTCGCTGTATGGCTTTGGCTCACCTGTATAGGTTATCACCTGCGTATCTGCAAGCCTTGTTCTGTGTACCCTCATGCTCTCATTTGGAATTGCGTAAGACACATTTCCTGGAGAAACAAGTGTCACATCTATGTCGTCAAGCGCACTGAACCATATTGCAAAATTGATGCTTTGCTCATAGTCTCTTACCGCAAGCTCGACTGTCTTAGTCTCCGCCTGCGCAATCTCTACATATGCATGGATTGATGCCTGTGCCTCATTGCCACTCCCAACGCATATAATGCTTTTCCACACACGGCTCACATCATTGATATAAGCTGTCTGTATATCGTCAAACAGATGCGGGCCGTAATTGCTTCCATAACTTATATTGACTGCAACTGGCATTCCAAGTTCTGCCGCAGTTCTTATACAGTAATCAACAGCTCTCATCATATCCGTTGTATTAGTAAATCCATCATCTGACCTTCTTAATTTTACAAATATAATATCTGAACCATATGCCACACCATCATTACCACATGCTATCTTACACACATTTATGCCATGATTGGAATAATCATAGAACAATGCCTGATTGTCGCCATAAATTGCAGGGTTATTGCTCATTGCAAGCTCGTCATTGATATCCATGTCATCATATACTCTGCCACTCTGCTGATCCCACAGCCTTATAAGCCTTGTCGTTCCATCATTATTCCTGAACGCCCTGTCAGAGACATCAATTCCGGTATCAATAACAGCCGTTATAACGCCACGACCACTAAGTCCTTCTATTCTTTCCTGTGCGCTGTAAACTGGTGTTATAGCAGCTCCTGAAGGAATACAGCTCTCACGCTTTTCATTAATTAAATCAAAATATAATATTTTAGGTTTCTCTATGTATTCAACTAAAGGCTCATTTGCAATAAGATTAATGTTATCATGCGACGTCACTATAATGGCATAATTACATAGCAATGCCGTCACTTCACTGCCCGGATAATTGGCTGTAATAAGATTTACAAATTCTTCCTCAGACCTTGCATAATATTTTACAATTATCTCCCATCTCTCCCCTGACTCATCCACACCAGCCGACAAATCATCTGATGCCAGCCTCTCTCTTATGGAAGATTCAAGGCTGACAACCAGAAGATTTTCTAATTTCTGACTATATCTATACGCCATTTTTTTGCCCCAGACAACACATTTATACTAATATATGTCATGCACATGGTTTTATATTAATGCGTTTTTTCTGTAATTATGTTATAAACAGACACTTTATTTAATGTGAATACAGTTTTTATATATTATTATTAAAATAGTAAAATCTATGTTAAGACATCCATTAGAAAAGAGGTACTTATGGAACAGGTAAATGGCGAAGCAAGTTTATCAGAAAAAGACAAAAAGTTCAGGGATTTCGCCCTCAACGGAAATCTATGGAAAGTAATATTCTATGTGTGTATTCCACTGTCAGCATTTCAGCTAATCAATCATATGTTTAACATTCTCGATACAATGATGGCATCACATGTAAGTGCGGTCGCCGTATCAGCAGTTGCCTATCTGTCACAGATACAGAACATGATTAGTGCGGTCGGAACCGGTCTTGCTGTCGGAAGCACTCTTAAGATAAGTGAAGCATATGGTGCCGGCGACTACGAGCTTGTAAAGAAGCGTCTTAGCACCCTCCTTGCCATATGCAGTATCATTGCAGCTATCGTTCTTCTGCTTATCCCGGTAACACCGCTCTTCCTTAAAGTTACCGGAACTCCTGAGGATTTCATAGCTGTTGGAACTAAATATTTTATAATAACACTGTTCTCTACAGTGCTCAGCTTCTTTAATAATGTATACATAGCAATCGAGCGTTCAAGAGGCAATTCCAAGAGAATTTTGAGACTTAACATGTTCGTTATAACACTCAAATTATCTATAACTGCCATATTCATATATGGACTTAACGCAGACATAACAATGATTGCTGTTGCAAGCGTAATATCACAGAGTTTCCTTTTCATAATGGCGATACGTAATCTTACAAGCGGCAACAATGCATTTACATTCAGCTTAAAGAGTATTCATTTCAGCAAGCTTGTCGTTAATCCGATGCTGAATCTGTCATTTCCTGTAATCGTTGAAAAGGTTGCATTTGCGCTTGGAAAGACTGTTGTCAATTCAATGAGCAAGGAATACGGCTCTGTGACTGTCGGTGCGCTTGGTATCTCTAACAATATCAATGGTATAACAACACAGTGCCAGAACGGATTTCAGGATGGCGGCTCTGCGATAATAAGCCAGAACCTCGGTGCCGGCAACGTCAAGCGTGCGTTAGGTACATTCTGGAGGCTGGTAATTATCAATGCCTCAATCGGACTTGTAGGATATATTCTTTTAAATGTATTTATTGATCCTATCACATGGCTTTTTGCCAACAGTACGGAAGGCTTTAACACTGAATTCCAGCAGACAATTATCAGAGTGTTCAGATATGATTCATTCGGTGGATGTGTTCCTTTAGGTATCAATTCTGCTGTTATGGCTCTTCTGTTTGGATTTGGCAAGACAAAGCTTACATTATTCTGTAATTTCTGCCGTGTATTTGTATTCAGAATCCCTATCTTATGGGCATTGCAGAATTTTACAACTCTCGGAAGCGAGAGTGTCGGTATCGTAATGGGTGCCAGCAATATCCTGACAGCAGCTTTGTCATGTGTAGTGGCGGCTTTTGTGATACATGATATTAAGAAAAAGGGGATGGCATAGGACTATCTATATGGCGTAAATGACATGAATTTACATAATAAATCCAAAATCCGCCAACTTTCTAATATAAAATAAATGATATTGGCTTAAAACAAATAAAAGTTGCGAAAAAATCCAGAATTCAATGAAAATTTGGATTTTTTCGCAACTTTTTTATCCATTCAGAAAAAGTAGTGGTTTAGCGAAGTGTTGTACAATTCACTAATACCTGCTCTTATTAGCTTTGTTTACGCTCACGATAGCTATAATGAGGCATATAACGCAGAGTACAAGTGATATGATAACTATTATTGTCTTTAAATGGTCATTGAAATCAGATGTTGTGGCATTTGAAGATGCAGCAGCTACTGTTGCATTTTCTATCTGCGAATCGTTGAAATATTCATTGATTGAACCATCAAAGAAAAATCTCTGTACTGTATTGTACTTGGTATCATATACGAACCAGTCTGAATTACCAGCACTGTCAATACCATAGAACAGATAAAACTCAGCAGTTTCTTTTCTTCCACTTGGCTTTAACACATCAACATCTGTATCGTTAATCTTGATTGTCTCAATCTCAAATCCAGCAGGAATCTCCATTCCGTCAGTTACAGGAAGATATGCATAATGGCTTTCAATCTGCTCCATATCAATATAGAGGTCATATGACTTCTTAACTGAATCATATATATAATATCCAGCCTTGCCTTCGCCATCCATAGATACAAGATAAACTAATGTAAGCTTTTCGCCAAATCCTTTGGCAGCCTTCACTGTTGTTCCATCTATCTCAATCTCTGTCTCCTCGAAGCCTGTAGGAAGTGGGTGTGCCTCAAAATCTCCGTCAACTGCATATTTCATGCTGCCAACTGTGACTTCTTTAGCTCCTTCCTCTGGGACAACCGGCTCAGCAGGTGTCTCTGGCTCTGATGCTGCCGGTTCAGTTGTTGTTGTCGATGTATCTTTATAAGTACTGATTGTATAAGTCTTCTTAGTACCATTCTCCGCTGTGACAGTTATGTATGTCTTGTTATCACCCGGATCCATTCTTGTTCCAGATATTGATATAGTTGCTGCTGAACTGTTCGCTGTAGCACTAACTACGAGCTTTGCAACATCAGCTCCGACAGTCATTGTGTATTCTGTCACATCTTTAGAGAATGCTGGTGTCAGTGTTCCCGGACTTACTTTAAGTGATGACAGAAGATTATCAGATGAGGCTGTCTTAGGTGCATTACCTGTAACCTTGCCTGAACCTGCGCTGACCTGCATATAATCTCCCGCAAGTGATGCAACAGATGAACCAGATGATACGCTGACTGTACTGTCTCCTGCCTTTAATACCTTGAATGTGATGCTTCTTGATTTTGACTTAAATGTATCAATATCAATCCACACTACTGTACCTGCGGAACCTGAGTCTCCACCAGATACATACTGGAGTGAATCTGCATCATATATAAGGTTAATCTTAGTAGCTCCAATCTCTGTATCAGATGATATTGTGACATTGACAGTAACCTGATCTCCAACATTACCACTTGTGCCGCTGACTGATATAGATGCGCTTGATGCCGCATACACATCAGAAGTATTAAAAATTATACATACTAATATGGCAGCAATGGCACACATCATCACCGATATAACCGATTTAACATTTTTCATATATTACCTCCATCAGTCTCCAAGAAGCAGGCTCTTAGCCTTGACAATATCCATAAGGTCAACAGAACCATTATTATCAATATCTGCCGCACTCATGTATGCTCCCTTAAGTTCTGAATTACCAAGCATCTGGTTCTTAATCTTAACAATATCAAGAATATCAATAATACCATCGCCATTGACATCGCCCTTAACAACAGCATTGTAGCTTGCCATCTTACTATTAGATGAGCTGTATACATTAACCACATCTCCTGTTGCTACATTTCCTGACTTGACATTTCCATCAGAATCTGTGATGACAACCTTTCCGTTGTTAACAACCTTAATATTGCCCGCCACGCTGTCTGCCTGTGTTCCAGCCGTGATTCCTGTCACAAATCCATTCTCCATATCAATAGAGTATGTGCTTGAAGAGATTGTTCCGTCTGAACCACTCTGTGAATTACCTCTGGCAACATTAATCGTGTACGTTCTTACTGTTCCATTGCCGGCAGTTACCTTAATATTAATCTCGGTAACGCCATATTTTAAGTTATATGTACCAGTTCCAGATACCTTTGCTTTATCTGATATAGCCGATGCGTTAACCGTTACACTTGACACACCGCTTCCAACAATAACACTGTATTCTGATGTGTATTTGTTAAATGAAGGTGTGAGCGTATTGCCATTGACACTTATATCAGCCAGAAGGTTATTAGGATTACCATCACCTGTTGGCTGGCTGCATGCGCCTGATGGCATGTTGTTATACACTGGTATATAGAATGTAAGCGCTGTGCTCTGCTTGAAGCTCTCTGAATATGCCTTGGCGGCAGTGACTGATTCGCTCATTGCAGCACATATGTTAGTCATATACTGGTGATAATAACCACCACTCTGAACATCGAACTTCTCATAGTAGATTGTATTCTGTCCGATTGATATATAGCCACGTCCGACAAATACTGCACCACCTATAAGTGCTGTCATTCTTGTATTCCATGGACGGAGTGTTGCTGAATCTGAAGATGCGGCATACTTAAGTCCCCTCTGAACCGCTGTAAGACCACCGCCAGCATAAGCTCCTATATTATAATAGTTATAATATCCTGCATATCCAGCTACAGTTCCTGATATAGAGCTTCCCGCACCATTAGTTCCCTGCTCCTGCAAAATTCTTGTTGCAAGATGATATGGGCTTACACCACTTCTTGATGCTGCATATATCAAAGCCGCTGCATAATTAGCATAATTTGTTCCATTATATGTAAGGTCATGGCTCGAATTAGCCATAAATGTTCCCGACAGCACATTGTTAACGCCATCGACTGTATGTGTAGATGAATCATATGATAATGACTCAAATGCAAATATATTAGTTGAGTTAAGATAATTTCTTGGGTCAGCACAATATTCAATAAGTGCTCTTGATGCCTGAACCCAGTTACCGCTGTCCATAGCTACATATGTATCTGTATTCCAGTCATAACATCCTGACTCAATAGACTTCCACGAACTTACCGCAGAGCCATATATAAGGCTTCGTCCTCTGACATTCTCATTATCGATAAAATCATCCCACGAGACATTAATCTTCTTGGCAACAAAGTTCCACTTAGGATACTGCGCGTGAAGCTGTCTTAATGAAGGCTTGTATGATTCAGGGAATCCCTGCTTAGTCAGATAGCTTTCAAAATCTGTGTTCTCTTCATATGTATAATTCTTAATCTCTGTGACATAGTCACTTGACACATAACCTATGTTATAAGAACCATTCAGTGTAAATCCTATCTTGTACCACTTATAAGTCTCAGAAGTACTGATAATTCCTAAAATATCAAACTGAAATCCACCATTAAACTTACCATATGAAGCATATGATGTTCCCGGGCCTTTACGGATATTAACATTAGTACATCCGTTAGATATCTGTCCTTTTGATGATGTTGTCTGGTCTGCGTACACCACCTCAGTGTTAACCGCAGGAAGCTGTACAGCCAGTGCCGATGTAAATGCAAGTGCCATCACCGATACTGCTGCCACAGTTTTTCTGACAATCTTCTTTATTCTTGTATTCTTTTGTACTAAATAATTGTGAATGTATCTCAAAATAATCCTCCAAAAGCCTGACAGAGAATCTATCTTCCGAATTCAGAAAGCTTAAGATTCTCATTTCTCTCAAGAACCATGTTAACACTCCAACTGTTAACGAACAGGAGAAGTGGATTGTCCTTTAAGTCTTTAATCTTCTTCATATCTGATGTACCAACAATTCTGTTAACATCAATCTCCTCTGGATTCTCAATCCATCTGATATGCTCATATGGAAGAGTTTCCAGCTTTATATCTACATTGTACTCGTTTTTTAAGCGGTATTCAAGAACTTCAAACTGAAGAACACCTACAACACCAACGATAATCTCCTCCATTCCAGTATTAAACTCCTGGAATATCTGGATAGCACCTTCCTGTGCAATCTGGCTGATACCCTTGATAAACTGCTTTCTCTTCATTGTATCCATCTGACGTACCCTTGCAAAATGCTCTGGTGCAAATGTAGGAATACCTTCAAATGCGAATTTCTCATTAGAAGTACATATTGTATCTCCAATAGAGAATATACCCGGGTCGAATACACCGATAATATCACCGGCATATGCCTCCTCAACTATGTGTCTCTCCTGCGCCATCATCTGCTGTGGCTGTGAAAGCCTTATCTTCTTGCCGCCCTGCACATGGTTAGCTTCCATTCCAGCCTCAAACTTGCCTGAACATATTCTCATGAATGCAATTCTGTCTCTGTGAGCCTTATTCATATTAGCCTGAATCTTGAATACAAATGCTGAGAAATCCTCTTTAACAGGGTCGATAAGACCTTTAGAAGAATTTCTTGGAAGTGGTGATGTAGTCATAGACAGGAAATGCTGAAGGAATGTCTCAACACCAAAGTTAGTAAGGGCTGAACCGAAAAATACAGGTGTAAGGTTACCAGCCTGAACCTCCTCAAGTGAGAAATCCGCACTTGCTCCGTCAAGAAGCTCTATATCCTCATTAAGCTTGTCGTAAAAGCCATCGCCAATCTCTGCCTTAAGCTCATCTGTACCGGCAGGAATATTCTTAGTATCAACTTCCTTCTGACCGTTCATCGCAGCCTTGAAAAGTGATACCTCCTTAGTATTCCTGTCATACACACCCTTGAATTCCTTGCCGCATCCGATAGGCCAGTTAACCGGACATGTGCTGATTCCCAATACATTTTCAATATCGTCAAGAAGCTCAAATGGGTCGTTAGCTTCTCTATCCATCTTATTAATAAATGTAAATATAGGGATATGTCTTAAAACACATACCTTGAACAGCTTGATTGTCTGTTTCTCAACACCCTTGGATGCATCAATAACCATGACCGCTGAATCGGCAGCCATAAGTGTTCTGTAGGTATCCTCCGAGAAATCCTCATGTCCCGGTGTATCAAGGATGTTGATACAATATCCATCATAGTTAAACTGTAATACAGAAGATGTTACAGAGATACCTCTCTCCTTCTCTATCTCCATCCAGTCTGAAACTGCATGCTTTGCTGTCTTTTTACCTTTAACTGAACCAGCTAGGTTAATAGCTCCTCCATACAGAAGGAACTTCTCTGTAAGAGTTGTCTTACCTGCATCGGGATGGGAAATTATTGCAAATGTACGTCTTTTCTCAATCTCTTTACTATAATCTGGCATTATTAATATCCTTTCAAAATCTAATAACTCTATATCTCTATACGCAAAGCAAGCCCATGATGCAGATGCATCACAGGCTTTCTGTTACCTGTATTATTTTACTTGTTCTGGTTAAGTGCAAACTTATAAGAAACCTCTGACTTATCATCAATCTTACGGAATACATTGACAACAACATTCATTACTTCTGTAAATTTGTCATCAGCAGCCTCAATTGTAACAATCTGACCATCATCCATAATCTCAACTGAATCAGCCTTGGCTTCATTGATGATTGCCTGCTTTGCAGCCTCTATTTTCTCTGGTGTAGTAAGCTTCTTGCTTGCGCTCTTATATTTAACACTATATGTTCTCTTCATTATAATATCCTCCAAATTCCCATACTTGTTGTAAGTATACAATATTTTTACAGTAACTTCAAGAATTTTCTTATAATCATAGGCTTATATCCGTTCCAAGTGTAAATGAATAGATGACCTTCTCTTTTACCGGCATTCCTGTAATCTGCGAAAGTGCCTTGGCATAATAGTCAAGCTGCACGCTGTAACGCCTTATCAGCACGTCTTTTCCATCCTTCTTAGAAACTCTGTCCGTCTTATAATCAACTATGACAAGTCCGCCATCCTCTTCAAAGTACATATCAATAACACCCTGAACAAGCTGTCCTATAGATTCATCATCTATATACACAAATGGCTGTTCTCTTTTAAGGCTTCCTGCCTCATAAGCATCTGCGGCACGCCTGCCTATATCAGACATCACATACTCTGCTATATCTTTTGCCTTGACACATTCATATTGTGCGGCTGTGATGCGCTTATCTCTTAACATATCATCTAACTGCTTCTGGACAGACTTCTCTGCCTGTTTCTTGTCATCACACTGCAATCTTGAATAAATCAGACATTCCATAATCCTGTGGTATGCTGTTCCTCGTAAGTTTCCTTTAAGCTCTTCACCGCAAGGCATCATAAATTTAGGCACTATATCCGGCTGTTCCTCAGCCTGAGCCTGCTCACAGGCATTTCTGACATCATCTGAAAGCATATCTTTATCTTCAAAATCTTCACTGTGAAGTGCCGCTTTAAGCTCCGAAACAGTAACCTTAGACTTGACATGCTGTTTCAATTCATATGGATACGGCTCTATCTCTCTTTCATGAACAGTCCTCTCTTCATGTCCTTTTTCTTCAATCTCCTGCTGCTCCTCGACTGTCTCATGTACTGTCACTGTAAATGTATTATCGCCCTCTGTATCCTGTGACAGCATGGCAACCGGCATAACCATGTCAAGGAAACTTGTGCAGCCATCAATCTCTGAATAATCATATGTGCCATTGGTAAGAAGCCTGTTCTTCTGTGCTTCCCATTTGGACATGGCTGAATCCATTGCGCTTCCAACGCAGCCTGTCATTATAAGCTTCTCTTTAGCCCTCGTCATGGCAACATAAAGGATTCGCATGAACTCGCTTGTATCTTCCTCTCTGATTGCCATAGAGATAGCATTTTTAATAAGAGTCGGGCTTTTAGTCCTGCTGTCAAGCCTTACCACATCTGCGCCAATTCCATAGGTCTGATGTGTGATTACTGTTCCGGCAGCATCTTTATGATCCATTCTCTTTCCCATTCCAGCCACAATAACAACCGGAAACTCAAGTCCCTTACTCTTGTGGATACTCATGACACGCACAATATCGTCTTTTTCTGACAGCACAGATGCCTCACCAAGCTCCACATCATATGTCTGTAATCTCTCAACATATCTTAAGAAATTAAACAGTCCACGGTAACTTGTCTTTTCGAAATCTCCTGCCTTCTGTAACAATATATCAAGATTAGCCTGTCTTCTCTCTCCCGATGGCATAGTTCCCACATAATCATAGAAGCCTGTTGAATACATAACATCCCATAACAAATCTGATACAGACATGACATCGGATTTAACCCTGTAGCTTTCTATAAGCTCACATAACTCTGATATTCTAGCGGCAAGCCCATCTTCCACATGAACTTTATCTGTGTCATTTTCCTCGTCAGATATAACCATATTCATTATATCGTATAACTTTTTCTTCTTATCAAGGCTTCTTATAACCGCCATATCCTTAGATGTCATCTGTCCAAAATATGACATCATAACGGCTGCCATAGGAATATCATTGAGAGGGTTATCTATAATCGTAAGAAAGCTCAATATAAGCTGTATCTCATGAACCTTAAAAAAGCCTTTGGAATTCTCTGTGTACGCAGGAATCCCCTGATTCATAAGACTGTTTACTATAACCTGTGCAAAATCTTTTATCGTCCTCGATATAATAACAATATCACTATACCTTACGGGTCTGTAGCCACCTGATACATTCTTATCAGACACGACATGCACTTTTCCATCTTCTGTGCTCATCAGCTTCTTAATGACATCGCCTATCACCTGCGCCTCAGCCTCTGCTGATGACATGTCTGTCCCATCCTTTGCAAACACATGCATCTCTGTCGGACAGTCTTTCCTGAAATCTATCGCTTCTAACTGCAAATCACCTTTGACAATATACTCTGGACACGCTGGATAATCAGCGCCATGATAGAGCATTGCGTCCTTATCATATGCAATTCCGCCGTACTCCTTTGTCATTATTCTTTTGAATACGCAGTTAGTTGACTCTAATATATTGTCCCTGCTTCGGAAATTATTCTGAAGCTGTATCTTAACGCATGATTTTTCACCATCTTTTACACCTGTCCCAGATATATCAGCCACGTCTTCGTATGTGTCGCTTTTATTCACAAAAAGCTCCGGGCAAGCCATTCTGAAACGATAAATGCTCTGCTTCACATCACCAACCATGTATATATTATTGTTGACATTTTCACGTCTGCTCTTTGACACCGCCGTAAGAATCTGCTCCTGAAGCATATTACTGTCCTGATACTCATCAATTAAGATTTCATTGTAATAATCGGACAAAGAATCTGCCACAGAAGAATATGCAAGTGTTCCATTATCATTGTGCACAAGAATATTGAGCGCAAGATGTTCCATATCGTTGAAATCAATTATATTTCTTGTTCTCTTCTCATCCATCATTCTGCATGAAAAATCTTTTGCAAGCTTAATCATCATAGAGACAGCACTGCGGTTGATGTCGATATCACGCTTCATATTGTCAATGCTTCCCGATATCATCTTTTTCAAAGTCTTATCAACATATTCCTTGAATGCTTTTCTTCCATTCGATACGAATATTTTCTTATCCTCATTCTGTGGCTTTACACACCTTTTTAATGTCGAAAAGCTGCTGACTTTAACAAGATTAACAAATCTTTCAAATGTATCTGCCGATATAAGCATATCTATCATATTCATATCCTGCTGGATATTCTCTGTATATGGTGCTGGTCCATCCGGGCTATTGCAGACACTCAGATATTCTTCGTATCTCTGCCTGTAACCAGCAAGTATCTTTCTGATATTATCCCACATATACTTAACACATGTGTTACCGCTTATATCCCCATCTGTGTCATACATTGCAAGGCTGTTATCATACCACGCATCTTCCCAGGGATAACTTCTTGCATATCTGTATATTTTAAGTATTATATCGACAAGCCTGCTGTCATCTCTCCCTGTTCCGTACGCATCAACGAGCGCAGTAAATTCATCGCAAGCCTCAGTATAGTACTCCTCAAGCATCTGGTTCATCACATCATTTTCTATAAGCCTTATCTCGCCCTCGTCAGCCGTTCTGAAACCCGGGTCGATATCTGTCTCTGTAAAATAATTCCTCACAATATCAAGACAAAAGCTGTCTATAGTTGTAATCCTGGCATTATTGACAAGTGTCTGCTGCCTTATCAGATTCTGGTCTGACGGATTAAGCTCTATAAGCTTGTCTAATTCAAGTCTTATTCTCTGCTTCATCTCGGCTGCTGCCGCTTTAGTAAATGTAACAACAACCATTCTGTCAATGGAAACCGGATTCTTAGGGTCTGTTATCTTTCTGATGATTCGCTCTACAAGCACAGCCGTCTTACCAGAACCAGCCGCTGCTGATACTAATATGTTACAGCCACCTGTTTCAATAGCCTGTTTCTGGCTAGTCGTCCAGTTGTTTGCCATTCTCATCAACCCCTTTCTCCATATTCTCCCACATCTGCTCGTCTTCAAATTTCTTTAAATATCTGAAACCGCTCTTTAAGTTATCTGTAAATCCACATACTGATGAATAAGGACAATAATCACATGCGCTGTCAGTTCCAGAACTGTACGGATTAACAGCTACATTGCCATTAAGAATCTCTTTGCCGACATCCTTCATCTTACGTTCCATATATCTTCCAAGTACATTTAACTGGTCTGTGTTGTATACCTTGCTTGATTTTCTGACACTTCCGTCCTTGTTAAAATCAACTGGAATTACTAAAGATTTACTGCGTTCTTCACTGTCCATCATCTTTATAATGTTAATATTGCTGTTAGTAGCACCTGCCAGACGAAGCTTTTCAAGAGTCATCTCATCTAAATCGCACATTGTTCCACTCTCATCGTCAAGAGCATCTCCATCAACATCAAGTATAGGGTCACTCATGTTGTAATAATATATTCCAGCAGGAATTATATGCTTGTCAGGATGTCTTTTTTGTTCAATCTGCATCGCTGCGTCAAGATACGTCACAAGCTGCATTTTAATTCCATAATATGTCTTTAGAAGGTCAAACTGTGAATTGCCTGACTTGTAATCTACAATTCTCACGTAGACATTATCATCATCCTCACATATATCAATACGGTCAATCTTACCCTTAATCACCATTCTGGCATAACCTTCATTAAGTGCTATCTGCTCCCTGTCCATCTCAAATGGAAATTCAAATGCATCTGGTGCGAACACTCCCGCATCCATGTGCTTTCCAACTGCCCACAATGTCTTGTCTGCCAGCTCTGTCATTCGCTTGATTAAAAACTGGTTACGGTTCGTATCAAATAAGATGTCGTCAGCATAATCCTTGGAAATCTTATCTATTGTCTCCCCTATCATCTGCCTTCTCTCATCTGCTGACAGCGAACCTGGAGAGCGTTTCTCATCTTTTAACTGTCTGCACACATTTTCAATAATACTGTGCATGATAGTTCCAAAATCAGCCACAGCAAAATTGTACTCATCTCTTTCCTCAAGCTTTAATCCTGTCTTTAAGAAATATGAGAACATGCATCCTGTAAAGCCTTCAAATGTTGACACGCTTCCATACAGCACATCACCATATAACTGTAATGCAAGTGTCTCACCAAGGTCTTCTATGAATTTATTCTCCTCATATACAAGTTCTGCCTTAGGAATTCTTATATAGCCAAACTGCTCTGTCACATCCCCCAGCTCTGTCACTGTAACATCTGGGAACATCTGTCTTATGGTTCTTATTATATATGACGGAAGGATTCCTGCCCCATCAGCACCTTTATTAGAATAACTTATATACAGCCTGTCTGATGGCTTGGTAAGAATCAGATACAGATAAAATCTCTGTACAAATGCTTTTCTTCTCACATCTGCTGACAGTGCAACATTCATGCTCTCAAGCTTATCCCTGTCTGCCTCTGAAAGCACACCACGGTTATCATTTTTCTTAGGAATTATTCCCTCATTAGTTCCTAAGAAAAACAGTATCTTGATGTCATCAAGTCTGGTTCTTTCAATATCACCAACCATCACGCAGTCTGATGATGGCGGAATAAGTCCGACTTTAATCTCCTGAAATCCAGAATCAATAATTTTGTTAAATTCGGACATATCAACAATCTGGTCACCAAGGAGTTCAACCATCTTGTCAAATAATTCTATTGTCTTTCTGTATATCTGTTCATACTCGCTTTCGCTGTCGATGGACTCTGCCAGCTTCATAAGCTTGTCGAAGCATCCGAGACGGCATATAAATTCATACAATGCCTGTACTCTGTCTTTTACTGTTGATGTCTTACATTTTAACACATCCTCAAGTGCTGTCACTGGCTCTATCATCTGTTCTCTTAATCGGTTCATGTCCTCAAGAACAAATCCATTCTTTGCCCTTCCTTTTCTTATCCATGTCTTATGCCATGCACTGCTTCCATGGATTCCTGTTGCAAGGCAGTAATTCTCTAATATATCTGTCTCCTGTCTTGTTATGCCTGTAAGACCACAACGCAGATATCTGAATACACTGTCATAGCTGTAATTCTTTAGTATCACTTCAAGTATGCCTCTTATAAGTTCAACTAAAGGATTATCTGTGACAGGTTTCTTGGCATCCACGAACACTGGAATGTCATTCTGTTTTAATATGTTGCCAGCCATAACGCCATATGACGACATATCACCTGAAACGATGGCTATATCCCTGTATCTGTAGCCTTCATGTCTTGTAAGCCTTATAATCTCGCTTGCAGCGTACTGTATCTCCTCTTTGGGAGTTCTGGCATTATATATTCTTATATTATTATCACTGTCGTGTCTTTCATATCTTCCCCTGAAAATGTTCTTCTCAAGAAATGCCAACTGCTCACTGTTAAATCTCTTTGACGGGCCTTCAACTAATATGTCATCAAGTGGAAGCTGGTTTTTATATACCTCATCACTTATAGCATGAAGCTTATTTATCATTTCCTTGCTCATGAAAAACAGATTTTCCATGCCATCCATGACATTAGGCTTTTCTGTCACATCTATGGTTACTGTAACTGTAATCTTCCTGGCATTTTCAAGCAGAATCTTAATCAGCTTATACTGTATAGGTGTGAATCCTGTAAATCCATCAAAAACAAGCTCGCTGTTCTTAATAATATCTGATTTATCCACGTAATCACATAAAACATCGAGTATCTCTTCGGAGGTTATATAATTGTCGTGTAAATATTGTTTAAACTTGTCATATACAAGCCCGATATCCCTCATCTTGGCATTAAGCAACGCATTGTTGTCAATTCTGTCTGCTATCGCCATCACTTCTTCTGGTGAATGGTCGTACTGCAATAGCTCTGATATGACAGATTTTAATTCTGACACAAATCCTACACGATTAATATTGCCGCCATAATATCTCAAATCTTTCCTGTTGTCCTCAAGCACTTTTCTTAATATAAGATTCTTGCCTGTATCATCTAAGACAGGTCTGTTCTCGCCGCCTATCTCTGCAAATACCTTGAAAGCAAGCCTTTCAAAGCTGACAACATCTATGTTAAGAATACCTTTTCTTGGATGGCTCTCAACAAGTTTTCGCTGTGTTGACATTGTGTACTGTTCTGGCACAACAACTATATAATTGTTGTCTTTATTATCTATTGAGCTGCGAATAACATCTTCTATAACTAACGTGGATTTACCTGCTCCAGAACCACCTAGCACAAGCTGTAATGCCATATATAAAAATCTCCCTTCTGGAAACTTGATACATAATACTATCTACGACTGAATATATAATAATAACATTTATATATATAATAACATTTATTCGAGGTCATGCATATGAATTCTAGCACAAAAATATGGGTAATACCTAAGGGATTGATTATTGGAGCCGGGGCTGCTATTCTTATCGCCATTGTTCTTGCTGTAGTACTTATATTAACCGCCAGCGGCAGTTCTGGTAATCCTGACAATGCACCAGCTTCATCTCCTGACGCTCCTGCTTCAAGCGATAGATTGCAGGCAGATAACAGCGATTCTTCCAAAGACACAGCCAGCGAAGATATGTATGTTCCCGGCGTATATACAGCTTCTATATCACTTGACAACTCGCCTATGTCTATCAAGGTAACTGTTGATGCCAACAACATCAACAGCATTGACCTTGTGTACACTGATGAAGCTATAACAACTATGTATCCGATGCTCAGCTCATGTTTCAACGAGCTGGCTAAAGAGGTGTGCGACAAAGGCTCCACTAAGAATATTACATATAATACCGACAGCAGATATACTGCTGCGGTTATATTGAAGGGAATTGAGGGGGCATTGGAGAAAGCAGCAAAATAAAATATATACATATTTTTCTAATGAATTATACCACTACGAAATCATGATTCGTAGTGGTATATAACTAGTTTTTATTATGTTTGACTACTAAACCTCTTTTTTAGAAATTCAGAAATGACAGCAATTATCTTTATAACACTTCTCCTTTCTTATAACATGCCGCAATATAATCGCGTGACTGGTAATAAAAATCTGTATTATAATCCGATATATGATTGCTTATCCATGAGTGATATACATCCCATATGCCTTTAAGAATATCTTCATCTGTGTAACAATCCTCGATTAACCTTTCATAAACCTCGCCGATATCCCAATAATCTGGCACTCTATACCGGCAATTACTGATATTATCAAAATCTCCCAATTCTATATTGCGTTCATTTATAAATTCATTCGCAACCTTTTCTATTGGCTCACAATGGAACACATCTGAATATTCATAAATTCTCTGTATAACCTTTTTACCCAGACTATCCACTATCTCCTGTCTGCGTTTTTTTCTGTCACGTCCTATAAATTCAATTAAACTGCATGTGTAAAATAATGCGTTATTATTTTTAGTTCCCATATACAACCTCACTTTTTATATAATTTAATGTATCCAATGATGCTAATGTATGAAAACTAATCTGATGTGTCGGATGATTAAATTTTGCAAGCTCCCAAAATGCCGCTCTTGATATTTTGCCATCTATATAATTCTGAATATAATTATAAATTGTATCATTTGCCATTGGTCCCTCAACAATATCATAATTATGTGCCTTGCCACTTCTGCATTGCACAATAAAATCCAGCCATTCCTCAGTCATTTTTTCAAATGTCAAATATCTTAATTGTGGATTAGGAGTATATTCATAACTATTAAGATATCCTTTTCCACCATAACGGCTTGCCCATCTAATTGCCTGTTCTGGAAGATTCGTACAATAAAATCCAAAATAAAAATCTTTATTATACTGTGCTTTTCTTATTTCAGGATATTCTACTACATCTTTGCTGCCATGATATAAAATCATAATGTCTCCACCTTCTCAAACTCATCAGCCACCTGAACAAGCAGGTCACGTATCTTTAAATGCTGCGGACATATTTGCTCACATTTACCACATTTAATGCAATCACCCGCCTTGCCATTATTCACAGTATATACCTTTCTGTAATAATAACCTGCATTCCAGTTGTGGAAAACTGTTACTTCATTCATACAGGCAAATAAATCAGGAATAGATATATTCTTAGGACAGCCTGCTACACAGTAACGGCAGGCTGTACATGGAATCATATGCTCAGAATGAAATACATCTGCAACCTTCCTTACCGCTTCCATCTCGGTGTCGTTTAATGGAACGAAATGTTTCATGTAGCTTAAATTATCATTCATCTGCTCTATATTGCTCATTCCAGAAAGAACCATTATAACTCCATCAAAACTTGCAGCAAAACGTATTGCATAGCTTGCAGGACTTCCTCCATGAAGATCATCCAGAATTGCCTTTGCATACTCTGGAAGATTAACGAGATTACCTCCCTTAACCGGCTCCATAATAATCACTGGCTTGTTATGCCTGCGACAGACCTCGTAACATTTTCTGCTCTGTACAGCAGGGTCGTCATAGTCAAGGTAATTGAACTGAATCTGGACTACCTCAACCTGTGGATACTCTGTAAGGATTTCATCAAGAACCTCAGCCGTATCATGGAATGATATTCCAAAATGTTTAATTTTACCTTCATTTTTAAGCTCAAGTGCAGTCTCATAAGCCTTACATTTCTTGAAATACTCAAATACAGTCTTTGACTGTGAATGCATAAGGTAAAAATCAAAATACTCTACACCACATGCCTCTAACTGACTTTCAAAAAAAGGACGGATGTCCTCCTGCTTGTTAAAATAAGACATTGTAAGCTTGTCTGTGAGTATATATTCTTCTCTCTTATATCGCTTTGTCAGGCACTCTCTGAGTGCTGGCTCACTCCTGCCATCAAGATATCCGTGTGCCGTATCAAAATAATTGAATCCCTGTGCAATAAATTCATCTACCATTTTACTTGTCTGTTCTATATCTACTTCGCCATTTTCCTGCATTGGAAGTCTCATACAGCCAAATCCAAAATTCTTTTTTACATTATCAAAACACATAATTAATTCTCCTCTAAAAACACAAAATGGACAGAAGTCTGAATCCTTCTGTCCATTATAACATATTTTTATTTTACTGCGCTGCTTTAATTTTCTTAATTATATTAATATATTTAGAACTAACCTTTTCATTAACAGGTTCTGCCACACTCTGGAATTTTGCAACCTGTTCCTTAGTGAGATATGTTATTGTACATCCAGCTTCCTCTGCCTGTTTGATTGCCTTTTCATCATACTCTTTCATCCACTGTCTCTGAAGATGACTGGCCTCATTAGCACACTCGCGTATAATCTGTTGATCCTGTGCGGAAAGTCTGCTCATTGTCTCTGTTGAAGCTGCTATCATCTCAGGAATTCTTGTATGCTCATCAACTGTTATATATGGTGCAACCTTGTAATGACCTGTTGATATATAGGATGGCCAGTTATTCTCAGCTCCATCAATTGTTCCATCAGATATTGCATTATAAATGTCGCCATATGATACATTGACACCCTTTGCACCACATTTTTCAAGGAATGCAAACATTGAATCAGTATTAACTCTGAGTGTAAGTCCTTTCAGATCATCCGGGCTTGTCACAGCTTTAACATTGTTGTAGAAGTTTCTCGAACCACCTGAAAACCAGCAAAGTCCTTCAATACCATTATCTTTTAACTTCTGTGCCTTTAAAAATTCATTGCCGATATCCCCATCGAGGACTTTCCACATATCATCTTCACTTCCGTACAGATACAAAGCCTGAAACGCCTTTATATCATCATAATATGAAGCTACTGGTGAAGATACACGCACGAAATCAATTCCACCAACTGTTACCTGTGCTATCTGCTCTGCCTCTGTTCCAAGTGTCTGTCCGTGATACACCTCAATGTTAATTCTTCCGTCAGTCTTCTGCTTAACAAGTTCAGCAAATTTATCGCATGCAAGAGCTGTTGGATGATCACCTTCCTGTACATCAGCCATTATAAGTGTTGTAACATTTTTATTTTTGCTGCCACATCCAGCAAGAGCAAACATAAGCATCATCATCACTACTGTCAGTAATACTTTCTTTTTCATATCAAGCTACCCCCATTCCTATATTCTTGTAAAACGTCCAACAGTTTCATCAAGTCTGCCAGCTGCTGATTCAGTATGTAACATTTCTTCCTTAATCTGGCTCATTCCCTCTGTCAGGCCGCTGGCATTATTAGAAACCATAGTAACTCCATCAGAATTCTCACTGATTGTCACTGACATACCCTTGATAAGAGTTGCAACATCTACCATTGTCTGCTTAAGCTGTGTAGCATTATCAGTGAAGCGCTGAAGTATGTTATCAAAATCTTCTGCATCTTCATTGTACTGCTCACCTATATTAACAAGCTTGTCATAATCAGGCATTACAACATTGATAATAAAATCAATCATCTTGTTAGCATTGTCAGCAAGCTCACCAACTGAATTAGTAACATCACGGCTTATTGCCTGGATATCGTTGGCAGTGTTACGGCTTGAATCAGCAAGTGTACGGATTTCGTCAGCAACTACTGCGAATCCCTTACCGGCTTCTCCCGCTCTGGCAGCCTCTATAGATGCATTAAGTGCAAGAAGGTTAGTCTGGCTTGATATGCTTAAAATATTATCTGTAAGTTCATTGATTTTTTCAACATCTTTGCTCTTCTCAAGCGATGCTTTAACCGCTTCTCTGATTTCGTCAGCCATCTTACTTGTATTCTCTTTGCTCTCAATTCCTTCTTCTTTGAGTTTGACTGCTTTAACCTTGATATCCTTTGCCATTGCTGAACCATTGTCCGCTTCTTTGGCTATGTCTTCCATGCTCTGGCTTATTGAATCTGTCTGACCACTTATATGCTCTGCTGTTGTAGACATCTCTGTCATACCTGCTGCAAGCTGCTGCATTGTTGCAGATACATCCATAATATTGCTGTCTGCTGTTCCAATCTGTCCATAAACAACATTAACACTCTTCTTAACATCCGCTGTGTCGTTCTGAATCTCTGATATTATTCCGTCAAGAACTTCAATAAACTTATTAATACCAGCTACAAGCTGTCCTATTTCATCTTTAGATTTTTGTGTAACACGTACAGTAAGATTACCATTGTTATCTTCTATATCGTGTATAATATTCTGGAGTTCTTTAGTTGCAATTTTAGCTGGTCTTGTAATACAGAATTTGGCAAAGAAAACACTTATAATAAATACAGCAACAAGAAGTACTCCGACAGCCACAAAGACCATACGGCTTGTTGTTGTACTGCTTTCAAGTGATTTCTGTGCACGTACTGTATTAACAGTATTTTGCACTTCAACTGAATGTACGCTTATCTCAAGTGCACTGTAAAGTTTGGAGAGCTGGTTATCAATTGCAGTTGCATCAGTTATCGTTTTACTGTCAATCTGTTTAATAATCGAATTATATTTGTCCTTATATGTTCCGTATGATTGTTCAAGTTTAGTAACTGCATCCTTTGCCCTGTCAGTCGCAGCGCTATCCTTCAGCTTCTGGAATGATGTCACTATTGCACCCTGGGTTTTTGTAATCTCACCCAGCTTAGAAGACTTTTTGTCTTCCGGTGCAAGAAGATACTCAAGCATCTGGGATTTAAGATTAACTATATACTCAGATATAGTATCTACCTCCTTAACACTCTCAATATACTTCTGACTGATTTCATTAGAAATACTGCCCATACTGTTAATCTGTGAATTAACAATCAGAATACCAGCTGCACATATTACAAACACCAATAACAATACATAATTAATTTTTGCACCTATAGATTTCAATTTTTTGTCCCCCTTTGTTTTTAACTAAAACCAGCTTACATCTTCACCATTCTGCACATTAACAAAGCCATCGTACTTTCTCTCCTCAAGCTTTCCTAAAAACTTGCCCATTTTCTTTGGCTTAACATACAATGATGCAATATTTCCTTCATTTCTAAGCTTGTCTGCAATTTTAACAGCAGCTATAAACTCCTGCTCATCATACATAACAGCAATTTTTTTCTGTCTGCTTGTTATATCTATTCCATGTTCCATAAGAATTGAGAAAATCCTCTCAAATCCGATAGAAAAACCAACTGCCGGAACATTCTCATTCAGGAACTTGCCGATAAGATTATCATATCGTCCGCCACCTGCTATTGCACCCTTGAAATCAATACTCTCAACTTCAAATACAGTACCAGTATAATATCCCTGTCCTCTTACCAATGAAAGGTCAAACACTACTTCATATGCGTTGTCTGTAAGCTCACCTACAGTATCAATGATATGCTTAAGACTCTCTGCTGGTGTCTTATCTTTAAGTATGGCTGCAACTGAATCAAGGCTGAAATCCTTCTTCTCAAGGAAATTCTTAAAACTCTCAACTGCCTTGCTATCGAAGCCCTTCTCATTAAGCTCTTCCACGACGCCATCAAGACCAATCTTATCCATCTTATCAAATGTTATGCACACACTGTCAAGCTCACTCTCTGCAAATCCAAATGATGCAAGAACCGCTCTTAACAATCTTCTGTCGTTAACTTTTACCTTATAGTTCTTCATTCCGATTGCATCAAGAGCCTTAGTTGTTGTAAGAATAAGCTCTATCTCACTATCTGTTGACTCTGAACCAATGATATCAATATCACACTGTATGAACTCTCTGAGTCTTCCCTTCTGTGGACGCTCAGCCCTGTATACCCTGTCCATCTGGATACACTTCATAGGTATTGTAAGCTTGTCCTTATTATTAGCATAATATCTGCTGAGTGGCAGTGTGAGGTCATATCTTAGTCCCATATCTGCAAGCTCATTTTCATTCTGTGATGTAACACCCTTTTCCAGAGCCTTATCAAGCTTGTCACCACGCTTCATAATCTTGAATATAAGATTGAGATTCTCACCTCCATCACTCTTATCAAGATTCTCTATATCTTCTATGATTGGTGTTGTGATATGCTCAAACCCATTCTCCTTATATACTGATAAAATCTTATCTGAAAGATAATCTCTTATCTCAACCTCATTAGGAAGATAATCATTAGTTCCCTTAACAGAAGTTACTTTCATATTCGATTCTCCATTTCCATTAGTTAATTTATGCCTGGGACATCTCTGCCCCAGGCACATATATTAGTTATCAGCTGCCTCGTCAATAGAGCGTCCTATATCATGTCTCATGTATTTGTTAGCAAATGTTACCCATTCTGTGGCTTCATATGCATTGGCTCTTGCCTCAACAAGATTTTTGCCAAGTGCTGTAACTCCAAGGACACGTCCACCATTAGTAACTACCTTGCCCTCTTCATTAAACTTCGTTCCTGCATGGAAAAGATAATATCCCTCCCTGCCTTCAAATCTTTCCTGTCCGAATATCTCATATCCTTTCTTATATTCAACAGGATAACCATCTGATGCCAGAACAACACATACGCATGCATTATCTTCAAACTGAAGATCCACTTTATCAAGTGTTCCGTCTATACATGCTTCAAATACTTCAACAATATCATTCTTCATTCTAGGAAGAACTACCTGAGCCTCCGGGTCTCCAAATCTGGCATTATATTCAAGAACTCTTGGTCCTTTAGGAGTAAGCATAAGTCCAAAGAATATAACACCTTTAAATGGTCTTCCCTCTGCCTTCATCGCATCTACTGTAGCCTGATATACATATTTTTTACAGAAATCATCTACTTCCTTAGTATAGAAAGGACTTGGTGAAAAGTTACCCATGCCACCAGTATTAAGTCCTCTGTCGCCATCAAGCGCCCTCTTGTGATCCTGTGCAGATGACATTATCTTGATTGTATTGCCATCAACAAATGAAAGAACTGACACTTCACGTCCTGTCATAAATTCCTCAATTACAATTGTATCCCCTGCTGTGCCAAACTTTTTATCAAGCATAAGTTCGTCAACACCTTCAAGAGCCTCTTCAAGTGTATTACATATAAGAACTCCCTTGCCAAGTGCAAGACCATCAGCTTTAAGTACAATTGGAAATTCTGATGTCTTTAAATATTCCTTTGCATCATCTGCAGATGTAAATGTCTCATATGCTGCTGTTGGTATATTGTATTTTTTCATAAGGTCTTTAGAGAATGCCTTAGAGCCTTCAAGAACAGCTGCATTCTTTCTTGGTCCGAATACTCTTAATCCCTCTTTTTCAAATACGTCAACAATACCTCCAACCAATGGATCATCCATTCCAATTACAGTAAGGTCTATCGCATTATCCTTTGCAAACTTAACAAGCTTGTCAAACTCCATAGCTTTGATATCAACACACTCTGCAACCTGTGCTATACCTGCATTACCTGGTGCACAATATATCTTATCAACCTTGTCTGACTGGCTGATTTTCCAGCATATCGCATGTTCACGTCCACCGCTTCCTACAACTAATACCTTCATAATCTCTGCCCTTTCGTATATTATTTGTTAGCAATCATATTAATAGCAGCTGGAAGAAGCTTCCACTCTGCCTGTTCCATAACTCTTCTCTGTAAGATTTCAGGAGTATCGCCCGGAAGAACCTCAACAGCTTTCTGGAAAATTATCTCTCCTGTATCCATTCCCTCATCAACATAGTGTACTGTCGCACCTGTGACCTTGACACCTTTTGCAAGTGCCGCTTCATGAACTTTAAGTCCATAAAATCCAACTCCGCAGAATGAAGGAATCAAAGATGGATGGATATTGATAATTCTGTGTGAATACTCATGAACCATCTTCTCTGGAATCTTAACAAGGAATCCCGCTAATACTATTAAATCAACTGAAAGGCTGTTAACTTCATTAAGAAGTGCCTCATTAAATTCATCTCTGCTCGCATAATCCTTAGGTGATATGCACATGGCCTTGATGCCATTCTCTTTTGCTCTTGTGAGAGCGTATGCATTAGCATTATTGCTTATAACTGCCGCTATCTGTGTATTAGTAATCTCACCAGACTTGATTGCATCAATAATAGCCTGAAGATTAGTTCCTCCGCCAGATACCATAACTGCAATTCTTAGCATAATGTAACTCCCTTCTCTCCTGCTTCAACAGAACCAACTACGTATCCCTCTTCTCCTGCTGCCTTGATTGCCTCAAGAGTCTTATCAACATCTGCCGGATCAACTGCAAGAACCATACCAAGACCCATGTTGAATGTGTTGTACATCATTGTCTCCTCGATGTCTCCATCCTTCTGTAACATCTCAAAGATAGGTGGAATCTTGTAGCTGTCCTTCTTGACAACTGCTCTTACTCCATCTGGAAGCATTCTTGGAATATTCTCATAGAAACCGCCACCTGTGATATGGCTGCATCCCTTAACCTTAACGCCTGCATTCTTGATTGACTTCATAGTCTTTACATATATCTTAGTAGGAGCAAGTAAAGCCTCTCCAAGAGTTGTTCCAAGTGAATCATAATATGTATTAAGAGATTCCTCTGTAATTGTAAATACGCTTCTTACAAGTGAGAATCCATTGCTGTGTACACCGCTTGATGCGATACCGATAAGTGTATCACCTGGCTTGATATTCTCTCCTGTTATTAAATCTTTCTTCTCTACAACACCTACAGCAAATCCTGCAAGGTCATATTCATCTGCTGGCATAAGACCAGGATGCTCTGCTGTCTCGCCACCGATAAGTGCACATTCTGACTGTCTGCATCCTTCAGCAACACCGCCAACGATAGTTGCTATCTTCTCTGGATAGTTCTTGCCACATGCAATGTAATCAAGAAAGAAAAGTGGCTCACCACCAGCACATGCAACATCATTAACGCACATTGCAACTGCATCTATACCAATTGTGTCATGCTTGTCCATGATAAATGCAAGCTTAACCTTAGTTCCGCATCCATCTGTACCTGATAAAATGATTGGCTCCTCCATCTCCTTAATCTTAGCAAGTGAGAATGCTCCAGAGAAACCGCCGATTCCTCCGAGAACCTCTGGTCTTAATGTTGACTTAACTGCATCCTTCATAAGCTCTACTGACTTGTATCCAGCTTCTATATCTACTCCAGCCTTCTTGTAATCCATATTATCCTCTTTTCTGTGCCCTGCACATATATTTTCTTGTTTAAGATGTAAGTTTCAACAGGCCTAAAATGCGTTTGTGCAGGCACAACCGCATATGGGGCTTCTACAACTCACATTGTTTTAATAATTCTTATATCCAACTTCCTGTAATCTTGCATCCTTCTTCTGAACGCTTTCCTTTAAGCCCTGGCTGTATGCCTTAAGCTTTTCAAGAAGCTTAGCATCAGATGTCGCAAGTATCTTGGCTGCAAGAAGTCCTGCATTAGCTCCCCCGTTAATTGCAACAGTTGCAACAGGAATTCCAGAAGGCATCTGCACTATAGAA
>OIYR01000170.1_pt1 | contig 37421 bp, 41 predicted proteins | sample 1588221 | NCBI WGS metagenome assembly OIYR01 (sample SAMN03283292) | human gut metagenome | biome: human-associated habitat; material: feces | host: Homo sapiens | place: Peru | collected 2012
AAACACCTGAATTAATATGAACACCATCACCAGTATAAGCCTCCTTAGAAATATCTCCGCCTTCAATAACTGGAATAATCTTAATACCAAACTTCTTTGCAAAAGCATAATCTCTAGTATCATGTGCAGGTACTGCCATAATAGCACCTGTACCATATCCCGCTAAAACATAATCAGAAACATATATTGGAATAACTTCCCCACTAACTGGATTAACCGCTTCAAGCCCATCTAACTTAATACCAGTCTTCTCTTTACTCTCATCAGTTCTTTCAATCTCACTCTTTACTCTAGCAGCATCTTGATAAGCCTTTAACTCATCTATATTCTTAATTCTATCTTGATACTTTTCTAAAAATGGATGTTCAGGGCTCATTACCATAAATGTTACACCATATAAAGTATCACATCTTGTTGTAAATACCTTGAGCATATCTTCAGTATCCTTAAGTTTAAAATCAACTTCAGCACCAACACTCTTACCAATCCAGTTAATCTGAGCTGTCTTAATCTTCTCCATAAAGTCAGTATCTTTTAGTCCTTCAATTAAACTATCAGCATAAGCAGTCATCTTAAGCATCCACTGATTCTTAAGTTTCTTTTCAACCTTAGAGCCACATCTTTCACATACTCCACCAGCAGCATCCTCATTAGATAATCCCATCTTACAATTAGGACACCAATTAATATCCTTCTCAGCCTTATATGCTAAACCAGCCTTATAAAACTGTAAAAACTGCCACTGCGTCCACTTATAATACTCTGGACTACTAGTATTAATCTCTCTACTCCAATCAAATGATATACCAAGTGCTTTAATCTGATGCTTAAAATTATCTATACACTCACTAACCATCTTACTTGGATATACGTGATTTTTTATTGCATACTGCTCTGCTGGAGCCCCAAATGCATCCCAACCAATTGGATATAAAACATTATACCCCTGTGCCCTTTTAAGTCTTGCCATTGCATCAAGTGCTGTATAACTTCTAACATGTCCTACATGAAGACCAGCTCCTGATGGATATGGAAATTCAACTAAAGCATAGTATTTCTTCTTTGAAAAATCGTCTGTCGCATTAAAGCATTTACTTTCTTCCCATATTTTTTGCCACTTTTTATCTATACTTTTATCATACATTATCTTTACACCTCATTACTTTACGTATCTTTCATATTCACTTTCGATAAATCTATCTGTCATACCAGATAAATAGTCTACTATTATTTGCTCTTTTTTATTATTCAATACGTATTCTTTATTTTTATTATTTAAAAAGGTTTCATATATATTATTTGATTTTTTAGAATTATTTAATGCTACCAGATATACATCAAAAAGCTCATTAAAAATTCTAGTGTATCTTTCAACATCTTCTTTTGTATTAGCCTTCATGTAAATATTTTTCATATTGAAATCTTTTAATTTATCTATAGCTCTATATACCGTATCAGACATTGATATATATGGCTTGTTAAAGCTATTTTCAATTATATCTAAAATAATACTATTCATAATCTCAGAGTTTTTAGTTCCAAGTACTCTTTTTATATCTTCTGGAATATCTCTTTCTGCAATTACCTTAAGTCTCATTGCATCTTCTATATCCTTCCCGATGTATCCTATTACATCAGAAATTCTAACAATACATCCCTCTATTGTCATAGGAATTAATTCATAATTATTTTTTTCATCATCAAGACATGCTTCATACTCTTTTTTAAATGTTGTTAAATCTTTTTTTACAGGAGCATACTTACTTTGTAGCATTTCCCCATTATGACACATTATTCCATCTAGTACTTGAAGAGTAAGATTACAGCCATTTCCACCATTTTCTATTTTAGTAAACATTCTTACACTATTTAAGTTATGTGCAAAAGTCTTTCCAATTTTTTCTTTGGAAATATTATTTAGTATTCTTTCTCCTGCATGGCCATATGGAGTATGTCCAACATCATGACCTAGTGATATTGCCTCACATAAATCTTCATTTACACCTAGTGCTCTAGCTATAGTTCTTGCTGCCCTACTTACAAATTGTACATGTGTTATTCTTCTTGATATATTATCATTTTCAATATCACTATATACCTGAGTTTTATCTATATATCTTGTATACGTAGAAGAGTGTATTATTTTATCTACATCTCTTTCAAATTCCAGCCTTATATCTTCTTTTGCACTTTTTTCTCTTATAGCATCAGATGATAAACAAGCAAAAGATGTCAAATTTTCTTCTGATTTTTGCATTTGTTTTTTTATTTCACTAAAATTATCCACCTTTTACTCTACCTCCTTCAAAATTATAGCAACATATTAATTGCACCATCCACACATTTAATTTCAAGTGGAAAATTAGGACCTGGGTCACCATCAACATCTGGAAGATCACATTTTCCTTTTGTTTTAGTAATTTTTATCCATTTTTCCTTTGAATATATTACATTTTTATCAGTATAATGGTTTTTTGCAAGTAATTTTCCTGCAAGCAAGCTTGTATCTGCAATATTACAATCTTTAATTATTAACATATCAAGGAGTCCATCTTGAATACTTGAATTATCACAGAATGCATCTATTCCACCAACACTACTACCATTAAATACTAGCATTACTTTTACTTTTTCAATGTATATATCATTTTCTGTCTCTATTTTTACTTCAAATGGTTTAAATTTTACCATTTGATTTACAGCAGTTATGAAATATGAAAGCATACCAAGAGAATTTTTTAAATTTGGATCTACTTTCTGAGATACATTAGTAAATAATCCTGCTGAACATATATTAACAAAATATTTATCATTTACTTTACCAACATCAACAGGCTGAACATTGAATGTTAATAATTTATCTATACACTCTGAAAAATTTTGTGGCATTTTTAGATGTCTTGCAAAATCGTTTGAAGTACCTGCAGGTATAACACCAAGTGGAGTTTTAATATTATTTTTCATCATAACATTAACAACTCTATTTACAGTACCATCACCACCTGCAACAACAATTGCACTATATCCATCTTTATCTACATCTTTTAAAAATTCATATAAATTTGTATTATTTGCTGCTCTAAATATAGATACCTCTATATCATTATCCATAAATTTTTCTATAATAGGATCTAAAAAATATTTAAATTTACTTTGACCTGCTCCAGAATTATATATTAATTTTATTTTTTTCAAGTTTACTCATCCTTTCTGGAATTTTTCATACTAATTATATTACATATCTATTGTTATTTCAAGAGAAAATGCCAAAATATAGAAAAAACGGATATTTTAATAATCATATTAAATCTCCGTTTTTTAACATATTTAATTAATTTTTACTAAGTCCCTTAGTTTGAATTTCATCCGTGCTATCATTTATTCCGTCAATTGAAAATTCACTAACATTTCTATTTGTAACTTTAGACATAAATTTGGTATTGTAATTATACAAATAAATTCCCATTTCATTCTTTACTTTATAAAAGACTGTATCGTCTACATTTTGCAATATTTGTACAGAACCATATATAACCTTTTCCTTAGAGTTATCTGACAAACTTACACTCCATAACGAATTACTATCTGAAGGATTTATATAATATAATTTACCATTTGAAACAAATAAATATTTATTTCCATCTATTTCTTTAATATTTCCCTTATCTGATATTCCAACTGCATCAGGAAATGAAGCACTAGCACTACCATCTTTTCCTATTTTATATATTTTATTTCCATCTGCTTTATTTACAAAATATATGCTATTTTCATCTTGAATTATATATGAAACATTTTGACTATCAGTAAGTTTTAATTCAGAGCCTCCTTCAAGATCATATCTTACCAATATTTTCTTAGTTTTTTCTAGTTTAGCGACATATAAATTATTGTTATCAACTAATACTTCTGATACATTATCTATAGAAAGTTCTTTGTTTTCTTTAGTATTTACATCAATATAACTTAACTTGTTATTTGCAATATAATAAACTCTTGTATCTGTTAAAGTATACTTTTCGACCCCAGAATTAACTAGAGTTTCTGTTTCAGAATTTTCTTTGGAAAATCTACATAAAGCTCCATTTTTTATTCCATAAATATAATTATTTTTTGAAATTATATCATGCATTCCACTATTTTGATATATTAATGTATCATTAAATCCATCTGTTCTAATTGAATTTAAAGAGTAAACAGGATCATAAGTATACCCTTCTGTTACATAATACATATTATATACTTTCTGGTTACCTACTCCATCTCCCTCTACATACTTAAAATTATTTGTTTTACTATATACATAAAACTGAAAAAACACATAAACTGCTAAAAAAATTAATACTCCTATCATTATATATGAAATCTTACTTTTTTTATTAAGACTTTGTTTCTGCCTTTTTTTTCTTTTTAAATATTCTTTTCTTGTAATTTCTTCTTCAGGATTTAGTTGTAATCTTGTCAAAATTATCAACTCCTTTTCTTTTGTCATATTCATAGTTATTATATACTAATTTTTAAATTTTGTAAATAATTTTATATTATATTTTATACAATTTTTAGAGAAGAATTTAGCCAAAAAATATAAAGAAAAAGTAATTTAAAGAAATACATTTAAATCATTTATATTAAGCATTACATTTGCTCCTTCACGAATTAAAAAATTAGAAAAAAAACAGTTTTTATCCCATATATCTCCAGGTATGACTAAAATATCTTTTCCAAAATCTAAAAAATTACTCACTAACATATTGGAATAACTACTATACTTTGCTTCTGGAATTAATATAGCATCTGCAATTGTTAACATATATATAATATTGTAAAGACTAAAAATATATAAATTATTTATATTCAATTTTCCTATTTCAATTGTCCTTAACTCACTTACATTTTCTATATTCACTATACTTATATTACAAGAGTTCTTCTTTATATTTTTGCTACCTATGCACACATTTATATTTTCTTTTACATTTTTGCAATTTAAAAAATATTTGCATTTCTCTATTCCATACTTACTTGTATTGTTATCACAAAAAATATATAGCTTTTTTCTAGTACAATTTAATAGATGTGTATTTCCATATAAAAACGTATAAAGATATTTGTCATTAATTTTTACTTTTTGTATTTTAATATTCATATTATGAATTATATTTAATAATTTTTCTGATTGGATTTTTAATTTAGAACTTACTAATTTATTTATAACTTCATTTGAAAAAAACATTTTATTTTTGATTAAAATTTGCTTAAACTTTAAACTATTATTTGAAATCTCATACATTTCTTTTATACTTCCAAAAGAAACTTCAAATTTCGAATATAAAGATGAGTCTAGCTTCTGTAAAGAACACAGAAGCCAGAATATATATTTATCTTCTATTTTACATCTCCACCTTTTCTAATACAATATTTCCAATTTTTCCATTTTTTATATCATCAAGAAGTACATTTGCAGCCCTTGACATATCTACATTTCCACCTGATACTAAGCATCCTCTTTTTCTACCAATTACTTCTAATATATCATATGAATCAAGTTCATCCAAAAGTTCTTCTTCAATAGAATATGAATCTACAAGCAACTTTTTATACCCTTCATTAATTAGTAAATTAATACCTGAACATGCAAGTTCTTCGTTATCTACTACTTCTAGTTTGACATTACCAGTTAAAGCAAGCTTTACACCTGCATTATTTTCATCTAGACGTGGCATAAGAATTCCTGGTGTATCTAGAAGTTCTATATCACTTCCAACTCTTATCCATTGATTTTTTCTTGTAACACCTGGTTTATTTGATGTAGCAGCTGCATTTCTATTTGCAATTTTATTTATTATTGTTGATTTTCCAACATTTGGAATACCTGCAATTAAGCACCTATATATAGGTTTTACTTTTATATTTTTACTACTATATTTCTTTTCATATATCTCTTTCCCCTGTTTTCTTATTTCATTAACAAGTTTTGAAATATTTTCAGATTTATTTGCGTTTGTTAAAACACAAACATCTCCTCTATTTTTATAATAATCTTCCCATTTTGTAAGTTCTCCTTTATCAGCTAAGTCTGATTTATTAAGTACAACTATCCTTTTTTTATCTTTTGCAAGCTCGTCCATTAACTTATTATGGCTTGCAATTGGTACTCTAGCATCCAGTATTTCCACAACTACATCTATTAATTTTAAGTTATTTTTTATCTCGTTTTGTGCTTTTACCATATGTCCAGGGAACCAGTTAATTCCGACTGATGGAAAACTTTTTGGACTATCATCTTTTTTCTTTTCTGCTCTAATTTTTCTTTTTTGATACATATCCATTTTAATCACTTCCTTTTTACAACTTGTAAGTTATCGCTCTAATCATTTTTTATTTTCTTATTTTCAAATGCTAACAGTATACTAAATATTATTTCTATTACTATCATCATTGTTGCAAGAATATAATTTGCAAAGTTTAAACCAACTATTAGAGATAATATTGGAATAATTATTGACAATACCATATATGTTTTTGAATTATATAACCAACTATATGGTAATAAATGTGCTCCAAATATCATAGCAATAACCATTAGCATTTTATCTGGCATTGTAGGATAAATCCACATTGCTATTAAAAGATATATCATTTGATTTACAGAGAATAATATTCCTAACTTATTTAATGGATTACTTTTATCTTGAAATTGTATCTTTAATATTTTAGATATTAAAAATGATATTGGTAATAATGGTGCAGTACAACAAAATGTTAATAGATTTTTTGTTAATATAGGTAAATTGGTTATTTGTACTATTAAAACCATAGACCATATTATTATTGACGCAATAATAAAGTGAATGCCTTTCTTTTGCTTTTTACTACAATCTTTTTTTAATTCTTCTAAACTCATTCTTACTTCTCCTCTAAAACTTACTACTTATCTTTACCTTTTTTTAAGTCTTTTGAATAATATATTAAATTTTTACAAGTGTATGATGATTTTTTTACATCTTTATATTTTTTCCCACAGCAATATTCACTTATCGTTTTTTCATATTTATCAAATCCTAGTTTAACAAAAAAAGGAATATCTTTTTCAGTCACGCCAACTAAAATTTTATTATGTTTTTGTTTAAAGTTTCCACATAAGAATTTTAATAAACTTTTAGCATAACCTTTATTTCTATATTCTTCTTTGGTTACTAAATTTTTTAATTCTAAGTTGCTATTATCATCTAAGAATATTACAGCAAGTGATATAACTTTATTTTCTATTTTTAGTGCATACACATCTGATTTTTCCAAGTAACTTTTTATACTTTCTTCTGATGGATCAGCCTCTAAAAATAACTCCATATATTCATCCTTATTTTCTATTTTTCTTACTTCAAATCTTTGTCTTGATGATGTTTCATATTCATCTGGCAACATTGGCTTTAAATATTCAAGAGTATTATACCTTTCTTCAAAAGAAAATATACAGCCACAATATTTTTGCATATATATTCCAAGTTCTCTTGCCATATTTTGTCCTTCTCTAAAATGTTCTCTATAATCAGTTGTTAGATATTTAACTCCATATTCTTTCTCAAGTCTTCTACCAGCTTTTTCAATTAAAGTATGATTTTGATAAGGACTTATGGTAAGAGTGGTAGCTACTACATCAAATCCATTTTCTTTTGCATATTCAAATACTTTTTTAAGTCTCATATAATAGCAATACTCACATCTAACTTTATACTTCTTATCTTTTCCTACATTTTCTACTATAAACCTTACATAGTCTTTCATGTTATACTCATCAATTATTACATTTTTACATTCCTTTATTTTGCAAAATTTGATAAAAGCATTTTTCCTTCTTTCATACTCAACTCTTGGATGAATATTAGGATTATAAAAACAAGCTGTGAGATCAACTTTTTCTTTTTTTCCCTCTTCATTTAATATTCCATTTAATTTTATATCATTTTCTATAAAAGTAAAACATGGTGCACAACAGCAATGCATAAGTAACTTTCTCAAATTATATTTCATCTCCTAAGTATTCAAATCTATATTTTTGATTATTTGGATTTTCTTTTCCATCGGGAACCTTCTCAAAAAACATATATTTAGGTCTAATCCATGTTTTTTTATCACCATAAAGTGCAGTATAAACAACCCATTCTTCTAAAGTTTCACTATTTATAGCTATTTTTTCAATTTTATATAATTTATCATTTCCTTTAAAATGTCTATAAATACCACCTATTTTAAGTTCATTTTCCATAAACACTCTACCTCTTAATTATCATTAAACTCATATCCTAAATGTTCATACGCAAGCTTTGTAACTAATCTTCCTCTTGGTGACCTTGTTAAAAAGCCAATTTGCATAAGATATGGTTCATATACATCTTCAATAGTATCTCTATCTTCTCCAATTGATGCAGCTAGAGTATCAAGTCCAACAGGTCCACCATTAAATTTAGTTATCACTGTAGTTAGCATTTCCCTATCCGAATTATCAAGTCCAATTTCATCTATTTCAAGTCTATCCAAAGCTTTTTTCGCAATTTCATAATCTATTGTATCTTTTTCTTCTACAAGTGCAAAATCCCTTACTCTCTTTAAGAGTCTATTTGCAATTCTCGGAGTACCACGTGATCTTGAACCAATCTCCATACTTGCATCTTCATCAATCTTAATTTCAAGTAAATCAGCACTTCTATCAATAATTTTAGCAAGTTCTTCATTCTTATACAATTCAAGTTTATGAATTATACCAAATCTATCCCTTAAAGGTGAAGATAGAGAACCTGCTTTAGTTGTAGCTCCAACTAAAGTAAATTTTGGAAGATCAAGCCTTATTGATCTTGCTGATGGTCCTTTTCCTATAACAATATCTAAAACGAAATCCTCAAGGGCTGGATACAATACTTCTTCAACAGACTTATTAAGTCTATGAATTTCATCAATAAACAAAACATCATTTTCCTGTAAATTAGTAAGAATTGCAGCTAAATCACCTGCCTTATCAATAGCAGGACCCGATGTTACTTTAATATTACTTCCCATTTCATTTGATATAATTGTTGCAAGTGTAGTTTTTCCAAGACCTGGAGGTCCATATAGCAAAACGTGATCTAGAGCTTCTCCTCTTTTTTTAGCAGACTCAATATACACTTTTAAATTATTCTTTACCTTGGTTTGCCCTATATACTCTTCAAAAAGCTTAGGCCTTAAAGTAAACTCCTCTTTTTGTTCTTCTTCATTTTCTATATATTCTGGTGATACAACTCTATCTTCTATCATATTATTACCTCTTTTTTCTTCCTAATTATATCAAACATTAGTTTTTAAGTCAACGAATATATGAATTTTTATCTAGGAAAAAGGCCCATGCTACCATATGGTACCATGAGTCTTTTAAACCTACACTTTGTTTTGATATTTATCAGGCATAACCGAAATATCTCTTATCATATCTCCATTTATTAATTTTATTTCAGTTTTACTTTTATACGGAACAACCTTTATCCAATTATCTTCCACAGCTACTATTTTTCCACAAACCCCAAAGCTATCATTAAATATAGAAATGGAACATACTTTACCAATAAACTCTTTTATTAATTCTTTTGGCATATTTCTTTTTACACCTCGCTTTTTATTCCTTTTTGTTATTCTTAATTTTCTATATAAGTTATTATTTAAATAAAATACCAATAATATGAGAACTAAGAATATAACAATTACATAACTATTAATTTTAAACACCTCATTATATACATTGCCTTTAAACTCTTAAGTTTAAAGGCAACATTAATTTATTATTTTTCTACTAAAACATCTGTAACAACTAATTTTCCATCTTTTATTTCAAATACGGTTTTAACTTTTCCTTCCGCTTTTTTATAGTCATTTTTAACATCACTAGAGGTTGAATTTAAATATAAAATATTCTGTACTCCAACTATTTGTATTCTCTTTGTATCAGTATTTTTTGATACTTCAACTTTTGTACTCGTATCATCTTTATTTTCAGTAATTTCTACACTAGTGTTATTTGTAGCACTTGTATTTTCTACAATATTATTTGCTACCTTATTTTCTACTGTCTTATCAGAAGACTTTTTACTATCCTTATCAATTTTCATATCTTCAGCTATAAAATAATTAAACTTATTCATTACATATTTTTGTCTATATGAATTTTGGTTAACTTTTGTATTAGTATAGTCTAATATATACTCATCTGCTTTTTCAGGTAAATATGAAATATCACCTTTATCCAATTTAATTTTCAACTTTGAAGAATTAGTGGTTTCCCATGTTGAAGATATCATATATCCTTTTGGTTCATCACCTAAACTTTCTTTAATTAAATCAGTAAAAGTTTTATCATCATTTAATTTTATTAAACAGGCATTTCCACTATTTGCATCAGCTATGAAAATATAATTGTTATCCGAGTCAATTTCAACTGACACTTCAACATTTACATCAAAAGTCTTTCCCGTATCATACTTTATAACTTCTGTATTTTCACCATTTATATATTGGATTCCAACACCAGAATACATTTCTAGGTTAGGTGCTGCACCTTCTACTGCTGATACATCCGAATACTTTTCTGTACCATAAAGTACTACATAATCTTCAACATCATCATTATCTACATAGTCTTTTATAACCCTTATAACCTTTTGATTTTCTCCAAGAGATATTACATCCCCTAATTCTTCACTATATTTTTTTGTAAGCATTTCCGGACTATTAAAAAATTTATTTAATCCATAAACACTAAATCCAACTATTAAAAGTATTCCTACTAAGAATACAGCCATTATAACCTTCTTTTTCATGATACCTCCATACATACATTATTTTTTCTCAGCTCTATCTAAAAAAACAATTCCATCTAAATGATCAAGTTCATGTTGAATAACAACAGCTTCCATTTCAGAAACAGTTTTGGTAACTTTTTTACCATTAATATCAGTATACTCAACTTTTATTTTTTCATGCCTAAGTACATTTTCAAATTCATTAGGAAAACTAAGACACCCTTCTTCAACTTCAACCATAGCCTTTGATTTGTATGTAATTTTTGGATTAATAAGAATATGTGGCTCTTTTACTGGTGTTATTTTTCTTCCTTTTGAATCAGTATCCTCAATATATTTAGAATCATATACAACCATGGATTTTAGCATTCCAACTTGGCATGCCGCAAGTCCAATTCCATCATTTGCATACATAGTATCTAACATATCTTGAGCTAGTACTTTTATTTTTTCATCAATCACTTCTATTTTTTTTGCTTTTTTTGTAAGTATTTCATCACCCTTTAGTCTAATTGTTCTAATTGCCATTTTTACACTCCTATCTATTATAACTTTACATCGTTTTGATTATTATTAATATTTTTTGTCATAAGCATACCATCATATATAACATTTGTCTCACCTGTATATGTCTCATTTTCTGGTAAAGCGTTGATATTTTCTGCTACCTCTTCAGGGCCATTACCCATCTTTAATTCTTGCCATTCTGATTTAGATATTAAAACTTGTCTTGGTTTACTTCCCTCATAGCCTGATATAAGGCCTCTTGCTTCCATTTGGTCAATTATTCTACCGGCTCTTGAATGTCCAACTTTAAATCTACGTTGTATCATAGAAGCTGACGCTTGTCCAATATCAACTACTAAATCAATTGCATCCTCAAGTAAAACATCTGCATCTTCTACATCATCTGAAGAATCACTTCCACCTTTTGAATTGTTATTACCAGCCTTCTCAATAGATTCAAGAATATCTTCACTATACGTAGAATTATTTGACTCTTTAATTGACTCAACAATTTTTTCAATTTCTTTTTCAGAAACAAAAGCTCCTTGCATTCTAAGAGGTTTTATCTCACCAGTTGGAAAATAAAGCATATCTCCTCTTCCAAGCAACTTTTCAGCACCTGCTGAATCAAGTATTGTTCTTGAATCAACTTGAGAAGACACAGTAAATGCAATTCTTGAAGGTACATTGGCTTTAATTATACCTGTAATAACATCAACAGATGGTCTTTGAGTAGCAATAATAAGATGCATACCAGCTGCTCTAGCCATTTGTGCAAGTCTACAGATTGCATCTTCAACATCATTTGGTGCAACCATCATAAGGTCTGATAATTCATCTACAATTATAACAATTTGAGGAAGTTTTGCGCCTTCTTTTTTACCAATAATTTTGTTATATCCCTTTAAATCTTTAACCCCAACAGATGCAAATAAACTATACCTTTTTACCATTTCCTGTACAGCCCAATTAAGAGCTCCAGCTGCCTTTTTAGGATCTGTTACAACAGGTATTAAAAGATGTGGTATTCCATTATATCCAGACAATTCAACCATTTTTGGATCTATAAGTATCATTTTTACTTCACTAGGTTTAGCTTTGTATAAAATTGATACTATTATTGAATTTATACATACACTTTTACCAGATCCGGTAGCACCTGCAATAAGCACGTGAGGCATTTTTGCAATATCACCAACGCAAATATTTCCTGCAGCATCTTTTCCAAGTGCAAAAGTAAGCTTAGACTGAGCACTATTAAATATATCAGATTCAATTACTTCTCTTAGAGTAACGGATTCAGCTGTCTTGTTTGGCACCTCAATTCCAACAGCAGCTTTACCTGGTATTGGTGCTTCTATTCTTATACTTTTTGCTTCAAGATTTAACGCAATATCATCAGATAAATTTACTATCTTACTTACCTTAACTCCTGTATTTGGAGTAAGTTCATATCTTGTTACTGTAGGTCCTTTAGTAATATTGGTTACCTTTGCCTCAACTCCAAAACTTGCTAATGTTTTTTGAAGTTTTACAGCAGTGTCCCTTATTGCCTTCTTGTCAAAGGTTTCTTGCCCTTTAGGCTTTCCTAAAAGGTCAATTGAAGGAAAAGAATAATTTTCTTCTTCAGAAAGCCTTGTATGATCAATAGTTAAAACTTCTTTTACTTTGTTATCCTCTTTTTGTTCTCTTTGTTTCTTAAAGTATTCATCTCTTTGTTGTTTAGCTTGCATTCCCTTTTCATCAGGTTTACCACCAAGTTTATTAAAATCAAATTCTAATTGCTCAGCATTTGCAAGTCTTAGGTTCTTATCTGTATTTGGGCTCCCTTTTTCATCCATCTTTTCTTCAAGTTCTTTTTTTCTTAAAGCAGCTTCTCTTTTTTGCTTTCTTGTAAGTTTTTCTTCTTTAGGTTCCTCTTCATCATCTTCTCCATCATTTCTAAATAGAATAGAACAAACATAAGCTATTCCATTTCCAATATACGCAAACACATTATATATTGCATTAAATAACTGTTTAAATGATATATCAAAAAAGCACAAAGCTGTAATTAATGTAACAAAAATAAGTAATATTCTTGCTGCAAGTGAACCTAAAAGCTTTACAAGTGGTGTAGCGACAATTGCACCAACTAATCCAACTATATTTTTTCCGTCAACACCCAAATTATATGAATCAACAATAAATTTAACTGGATTATCAAATAAACTTAAATTATATAAAGTAAATGAATATATTATAGAACATAAAAGCCCTACTAGTATGACTCCTTTATATATTTCGGTATACGGTCTTGTTTTCTTTTCTGAAGCAATTTCATGAATACCAACTATTACTAAAACCAAAGGTAACATTAAGGCAAGATTACCAAAAAATCCCCTTGTAATATTATTTAAAAAATCACTAATTGTTCCTGCATCCTTGAAAGTTAGCAAAACAAATAATATGATTCCTATAGCAACTAAAATTCCACCATGAAAATCGCTACTAAATGTTTTTACATCCTTTTTAGATGCCTTTTTCTTACTATTACTAGTTTTCCTTCTTCCCATTTGTTTTTACACCAACCCCTACTTAGTGTTTTAATTCAATTCTTTTCTGTTGTTTTCAACAACTTGAAGAGTTTCTTTTAAAACCTCTTCAACTTTCTCTAAAATTGCATTTGCGTACTCATGCGTACCTGTACAAATTTCTTTAGAAACTTTATTAGCATTTTCAATTATTTCTTCCTTTTGAGCTAAGGCTTTTTTTGTTATAGCATTCTCATCTATCATTGTAACAATTTTAGATTCAGCATTTTGAACAATATTATCAGCCTCTTTTTGTGCATCCTCTATTATTCTTTGTCTTTCCTCTTTAACCCACTTAGCTTGTTTTAATTCATCAGGAAGTTTTAATCTAATATCTTCCAATATATCACGAAGCTCATCAATATCTACCATGACTTTTGAAGAAAAAGGTACTTTTGAACCAGATTCTAATATTTCTTCTAAACTTTCTAATAACGTAAATATTTCCATTTTTCTACCTCCATTTAAAAAACTTTAAAACTACATTTCCATAATTTCTATTATCTATACATTCTAAATTGCTAAATTCATCAGCAAGTTTAATGCCCTTTTTCTCTAGTTTAGTCATATAATTTTTATCAGTTTCGTACACTATAATTCCATCTTTTGCTAATATATTTTTATTTTCTGATATATATTTTAAAGTTTCAATGGCAAATTTACTATCATAAGGTGGATCTAAAAAAATGATATCAAAATACATATTTTGATTTTGAATTTGCCTTAAACACTTGATATAATCCTTCTTTGTTATTTTAACACAAGTTTTGGCGTTAGTCAACTCTACGTTAGATATTATTGTAGAAATAGCTATATTTGAACTATCATTTAGCCATGCAAATTTTGCTCCTCTACTAATAGATTCTAAGCCTAAATTTCCAGTTCCAGAAAAAAGATCTAATACATTGGCATCTAAAGTATAAGGTATTAAGATACTAAACATAGCTTCTTTTACCCTATCAAGAGTTGGTCTTGTTTTCTCTGTTTTTGGACTATTAATAACCTTTGCTTTATATTTTCCAGCAATTATTCTCATTACATTTTCACCTAACCTATTATATCTAAAACATGTGGCTTATTTCTTAAAGTTAAAGCTAATGCTTCATCAATATTATCAATATATATTGCATCATCCAAATAATCAAATGCTAAATCAAATTTTTCTTTATCATTGTATAGTACTTTTAGTATTGTATCGCCCTCATGAACCTTTTCTCCAACTTTCTTTGCAAATTCAAAGCCTACAGCATAGTCTATCTCATCATCTTTTTTATTTCTTCCTCCACCAAGGCAAACAAGTGCTTCACCTACTTTTTTACTATCAATTGAAACAATATATCCATCTTTTTGAGCATGAATTTCTTTCATGTATTTTACGCTATCTTTAAGGACAGGCATATCTAAATTCATTCCTATCCAATCCATATATACCTCACAAATATGTCCTCCCTGAGTCTTTACAAGTTCAATAAATTTATCATAAGCTTTTCTAGATACGATAGCATTTTCAATTCTTAATTTATTTTCATCAATATCATCGCCACAACCAGCCATTTTTACCATATAAGCTGCAATTTCAAAAACTACATTCTTTAAATCTTTTAGATATTCAGATTTTAATGTAGTTTCATCAGAAAGTAAAAATGAAATAACTTCCTTAATTTCAAGTGCATTACCAACATTTCTTCCTAAAGGTTGATCCATATTTGTAACAATTGCCTTAGTTTCACGTCCAGCCATATTTCCAATATCAACTAACGTATGGGCAAGTTTTCTTGCATCATCAAGATTTTTCATAAAAGCACCACTACCAACTGTAACGTCAATAAGTATCTTATCAGCACCAAGAGCTAGTTTTTTACTCATAATAGAAGATGCTATAAGGTCAATTGATTCAACTGTAGCCGTTGTATCTCTTAAAGCATATAGCTTTTTATCAGCAATTGCCACCTCTGAACTTTGACTAATTAAACACTCGCCAATTGTCTGAACTTGATGACAAGCTTGTTCAAGCGATAAATTAATATTATATCCTTTTATAGCTTCAAGTTTATCAGCAGTTCCACCAGTAAATCCAAGCCCCCTTCCAGACATTTTAAAGACATCTACCCCAAGAGCCGCAACAATTGGAAGGACAATCAAGGTAACCTTATCTCCCACACCACCAGTAGAGTGCTTATCTACAATATATTTACCAGGAGTTTTTATATCTGACAAATCAAGAATTTTAGCAGACTTTGACATAGCATCAGTCAAGTATAGCAGTTCATTTTTAGTAAGCTTATTCAAAAAAATAGCCATAAGAAGAGCTGACACCTGATAATCAGGAATTCTATCGGCACAATATTCCCTAATAAAAAAATTAATTTCATCCTTAGTTAACTCATAATTATCTCTTTTCTTTTCAATAATATCATACATTCTCATAACAACACATCACCCTATCCCTACTTCAATATATCATACCTCATATCACACAACATATCATACCTCATTTCACACACTTTTTCAACCCCCACCCCAAAATTCCCGAGTTAGTTTTGTAAAAAAGTATATAAATAGATTTTTTATATCATATCGACAAAACTAGACAATAATTATTACTATTTTTTCCTTGATTTCAAACTCAAGAAGTGATATACTAAATAAAATTTCACTGTGGGGTACACAGGTTGAGCGTTCTAACTACACTTTTTAGTGAATATCTACGAATTTAGTAGTACCTATTTTTTTCTTTTGAGATAGGAGTTATACATACTAAAATGCCAGAAATTCTAACTCAAGTTTTATTTATTTTTATCAAAAGAAATTTAAAATATTATATTCATGAGCTATTCATTTTTATCTTTTCGCGTAGCTATTTTTTTCATGCATTTTTTCTAATTACACAATCATTTTCAATTAGTTTTTACAAAACTAACTCCGAGGCATAGAATGCAAATTTTGTAATATACTGAATTATGTGGGGTGATTTTTTTGTGTGGTTTTTGTGGATTTATGAATAAGTCAGATTTGGTGCAAAATGATAAAATTATTTGTTCAATGGTGAATAGAATTAAGAAGCGTGGGCCAAATGCTCAAAATGTTTATATAGATGAAAATGTTGCTTTTGGTCATGCTAGACTTAGTATTATTGATGTTAAAAATGGTAATCAACCAATGATTAAAGATTTTAACAATAATAAATATGTAATTATTTATAATGGAGAACTTTATAATACAAAAGAGTTAAGGGATGACCTTATTTCTAAGGGATATACATTTTCAACTTCTTGTGATACTGAAGTTGTCCTTAATGCATATATACATTATGGTGATAATTGTGTAAATTTATTAAATGGTATTTTTGCCTTTGCTATATACGATAAATTTAATAAAAACATATTTTTTACTAGGGATAGACTTGGAATAAAACCTTTATTTTATACTATCACAAGCAAAGGTACATTTATATTTTCGTCTGAAATAAAAGGTTTACTAGAACATCCTGAAGTAGATGCTATTATTGATAAGGAATGTATTATGGAATTGTTTGGACTTGGTCCTGCACATACACCTGGTCGAACTTTCTTTAAAAATATTTATGAAATTAAAGCCGGATTTTTGGCAAATTACTCATTAGAGTACGGCCTTGTAAAAAAAATGTATTGGGATCTAAAAACTAAAGAAACTACTGATACAACAAAAGATGCCATAGAGCAAATACATAATCTTTTATGCGATGCAACTAAGAGGCAGCTTGTTTCTGATGTGGGTATATGTTCCATGCTTTCTGGTGGATTAGATTCTAGTATTCTTACTAAAATTGCCCATGATGAAATTAAAGATATTAACACTTTTTCAATTGATTTCAAGGATAATGATAAAAACTTTACTGCTAATTCATACCAGACGACAAAAGATAGTGACTTTGTAAAAATAATGAAAGATTTTTTACGAACAAATCATAACACAATAAAAATTGATAATACTGAACTTTTTGAGTTACTTGAAAATTCAATGATTGCACGTGATATGCCAGGTATGGCGGATATTGATAGTTCAATGTTTGCCTTTTGCAAACACATAAATCAGCATGGGTTTAAGGTATGTTTATCTGGTGAATGTTCTGACGAAATTTTTGGTGGCTATCCTTGGTTTTATAAAAAGCACTTGATTGATTATGAAGGCTTTCCTTGGGCACTTTCTGAAAATTTGAGAAGTAATTTAATTAAACCTGGTATTTTAAAAGAAAATATGCTTAAAGATTATATATATAATAGCAAAAAAAATACTTTAAAAAGCGTAGAAGTGCTTGATAAGAATGATGATTTTGAAAACACATTTAGAAATATAAACTATCTTACTGTTAAATGGTTTATGAATACATTAGTAGAACGTACAGATAGGATGTCTATGGCAAATTCATTAGAAGTTAGGGTCCCTTTTGCCGATTATAGAATATTTGAATATGTATATAATTTACCTGCTAAAATGAAACTGGGGCTTTACGAAAATAACATTCCTATTGAAAAATTTTTGCTTAGAAAAGCCTTTGAAAATGAACTTCCTAGTGAAATAGTATACAGAAAAAAATCCCCTTTCCCTAAGACGTATGATCCTGTATACTTAAAACTAGTTGAAGATAAAATGTCTGAAATTATAGAAAATAAAAACTCTAAAATAAGTAATTTAATAAATTTAAATTTTGTTAAGAATATAATTGCTATACATGGTGAAAATTTAACTGAAAACTTATTTGGCCAATTAATGACATATCCTCAAACTTTGGCTTATCTTATTCAAATTGAAATGTGGCTTAACAAATATAGGCCAAAAATTGAAATATAATTAAAAAATTTAATCTAAAATGTTCTAATTTTTTATTTAGTTCATTTTAGATTATTTTTTACAAAACTAACTCTGGGGGAGAATATTTTTTTGTGTTTTGCACATTATATTTGTATATTTTAAGGAGTGAGTTATGAATACTAAGGAAAATCATGTGGCTTTTATAATGTGGGTAATTATTATTTTAGTCGTGGTTGCTGCTGTAATTTTAATTTTAACATCTAATGCTAATTTATTTAGTAATGAAAATACTGAAAATAATAATCCGGGTGAACAAGCTAAGAATTTAAATGATAATAATGTAAATGAAAATAATAATAATAGTAACAACAATAATAGCGATAAGAGCGAACAATCAAATGATAATACCAATGATAAGCCTGCCACAGCTGTAGCCAAAGAGAAAAAAGAAGCAACACCTCAAACGCCAACTGAGGTGCAAATTGCAACATATACCACTACTTTATATGACAAGGAACAAACTAGAATAGATAATATTAATCTTGCTATTTCTAAGTTAAATGGGGTTATAATCGAAAACGGAGCTGAATTTTCTTTTAATAATACAATAGGTCCTATGAATGAAGGTAATGGTTTTAAAAAAGCAACTGGATTTGATAGTAATGGAAAGAAAATAAAAATATCTGGTGGAGGAATATGTCAAATAAGTAGTACACTTTACAATTGTGCATTGATTGCAGGATTTGATATTACAGAAAGGCATCCTCATAGTAGGCGTGTATATTACGTCCCCAAAGATAAAGATGCAACTATCCTTTATGGTAGCTTAGATTTAAAATTTGTAAACAACTCTGGTTCTAAAGTAAGAATTGATGCTTCAGCTACAAAATCCACTGTAACAATAACTTTAGTAAAAATAAAATAAAGGTACATGTACGTATTGTACCTGTGCCTTTATTTATTTGCATCTATAAAGATTTTTTCATATGGTTTCACATATCCAAGAGATTCTCTTGCAACATTTTCTATATACTCATCTGATTTAATATTCCCATTTTGATTATTATAATACTCTACTAGTTGCTTTTTACTATTAATATCAGCACTATACATATCAATTTGTGAATCATATTTATTTATTTGAACTTGTTGTTCTATAAATGTGTATACAAAATATATAGAAAAAACAGATAGGACTAAAAATATTGGCCTTATTTTCTTCTTCTTTTTCATTTTTTTATCAACATTTTCACTTTTTCTCATCACTCTTTAAACCTCTTTTGTTTTTTACCTAATAGCTTTGATTTAACTCTGTTACTAAAAACTTACATGTAAAAGATATCACATATAAAAACATTTTGCAACATTTTTTTCATTTTTTTTTACTTTTTTAACTAATTTTGTAATAATTTGTAAACTTAGCAATACTGGTAAGAAAATGGTAGAAATTATTTTTTTTAACATATTAAAAAACAACATATAAACTTTCATTACATACATACTTATGGTAGAAAAATAAATACTACTGCCAATTAAAATTCCTAAAAAAACATATAGCCTTATTTGAGAGTCTAGTAATTTTATAATACTAAAAATAATTACTATAGTAACTATAATAAAATATATAATATCTTGTATCATTACAGCAAGAGTACTTACTTTTTTTATTTTTCTATATGCTCTGAAAAAATCAAATATACTTGCAATAAGTACTCCTATTAAAACAAATTCTAAAAAGTCAATAACTTGATTTGAAACATACATACTTTCTCTCTTTCTTATTTAAATAATTTATTCATAAACCCAGTCTTTTTTGCATTATTTATATCACTATATGCAACTGCCATTATTTTACCTTCTATTATAAGCTCATTATTTTCTAAGTTTAATTTATTCATTTTTAAATCATCACCTTTAATAGTAAGGATGCCAAGATCAGTTTGTGCTATAACTAGTTCATCATCAAAACTATGTATATCAATTACACCTGTAACTGATACCTTTTCCCTATTTTCCATTATAATATTTTGATTTGTTAATACTTTATCTGTTTTGTTCATTTTAAAATCTTCCATAATCCCACTCCTTATTTTAATTTCGGATTTTACATCTATAATATATATATTCATTAAAAATTCTTTTATTACAAATTTGTCCACAGAAAAAAAGATATAGCACATGCTATACCTTTTTACCTCATATCTTTTAAATCATTTATAAAATCTCTAATATTTGCAGCTTTCTCAAACTCATAGTTTTTAGCAAAAGATAGCATTTCTTCAGTTAGCCTATCTATTGCTTCTTGTATACTTTCTCCCTTTTTAATTTCAATATTATCTTCTGATTTTTCACCTTCATCATAAGTTGCTTTTACGCTATCTCTTACTTCTTTTTTTATTGTTTTAGGAACAATTCCATGTTTCTCATTATATTCCATTTGAATTTTTCTTCTTCTATTTGTTTCTTTTATAGCTATTTCCATTGAATCTGTAAGCTCATCAGCATACATTATTACTTTTCCACTTGCATTTCTGGCTGCTCTTCCTATAGTTTGAATAAGTGAACGTTCACTTCTTAAAAATCCCTCTTTATCTGCATCAAGTATTGCAACTAGTGAAACTTCTGGAATATCAAGTCCTTCTCTTAATAAATTAATTCCTACTAATACATCAAATTTACCAAGTCTTAAATCTCTTATTATTTCAAGTCTATCTAATGCTTCTATGTCTGAATGCATATACCTTACTTTAATATTTTTCTTATCTAAGTACATTGTAAGTTCTTCTGCCATTTTTTTAGTTAGTGTTGTAATAAGCACACGCTCTTTTTTAGCTATTACTTCGTTTATATTATTAATCAAATCTTCTATTTGTCCATCTATTGGTTTTACAATAATATTTGGATCTAAAAGTCCCGTAGGTCTTATAATTTGTTCTGCTATATCACAAGAATGTTCTTTTTCATATTCTGCAGGCGTTGCACTTACAAATATTTTTTGTTTTGCCTTCTTTTCCCACTCATCAAATTTTAGAGGCCTATTATCAAGTGCTGAAGGTAGTCTAAATCCATTTTCTATAAGTGCCTCTTTACGTGCTCTGTCTCCATTATACATTCCTCTTATTTGAGGTATTGTAACATGAGATTCATCTATTACAACTAAAAAATCATCGCCTAAATAATCAAATAAGGTATAGGGTGTGCTTCCAAGCTCTCTTCCACTCATATATACAGAATAATTTTCTATTCCTTGACAAAATCCTGTTTCCCTTAACATTTCAATATCAAAGTTAGTCCTTTGTTCAAGTCTATATGCTTCTACTACTTTTCCATTATCTCTAAAATACTTTAGTCTTTCTTCAAGTTCTTTTTTTATCTTTACTATTGCATCTTCTATTTTATCTTCAGGTATAACATAGTGAGATTTTGGATATATGAACTCATGCATTGATGTTGATTTAACTTTTCCTGTTATTGGATCAACCAAGCATACTCTATCTATTTCATCTCCAAAGAACTCTAGTCTTACTATTTCATCAGATTTATCTGCTGGAAATATATCTACTATATCACCTTTTACTCTAAATTTTCCTCTTGTAAAGTCTATATCATTTCTTTCATATTGGATATCAACTAGCCTTTTTAATACTTCATCTCTTGATTTTTTCATTCCTGGTCTTACTGAAAGTACTAAACTTGAATAATCCTCTGGAGAGCCTAATGAATAAATTGATGATACGCTTGATACTATTATTACATCTTTTCTTTCAAAAAGTGCTGCTGTTGCACTGTGTCTTAATTTATCAATTTCGTCATTTATACTACTGTCTTTTTCTATATATGTGTCTGTTGATGCAATATATGCTTCTGGTTGATAGTAGTCATAGTATGATATAAAATATTCAACTGCATTCTCTGGAAATAATTCTTTAAATTCACTGTAAAGTTGTCCTGCAAGTGTTTTATTATGTGCCATTATTATTGTAGGCTTATTTACCTGTTCTATTACATTTGCAATGGTAAAAGTTTTTCCAGAACCTGTCACTCCAAGTAAAGTCTGCCCTTTATCTCCTCTTTTTACACCATCTACTAATTTTTTTATTGCCTCTGGTTGATCACCAGTAGGTTTATATTTTGAATGAAGTTTAAACATATATGTTCCTCCAAATTTCTATATTCCAAAAATATTTGCTTTAAGTATCATTTTTGTAATTTTACTTTTTTCCTCAAATTTTATTTTCCAGGTACTCCCAAGTATAGAACGTCCTTTAATATATTCTTCTGCTGGTTTACCTAAAACTCTACATAATTTCTTTTGAAGCTTTACATCATTAGTATATACCACAATTAATTCTTCTTTATATAATACATTTATTGTTGTTTCTGTTTCACCTTTATTTGCTTCTTTATATATTTTCTTTTCCATTATTTTTCCCTCAAAACTAAATTTTACACGTATATTATACAATGAAAACACGTGTTTGTAAACCTTTTATACCTTAAAATATGCTAAAAAGCGATGATTTAAGTTTCACCGCTTTCTATTTTTTATCTTTAATATTTTTACTTTTTAATAGTAATTCATCAAAATCAGAAATATATACTTTATCTTGTACTATTCTATATTTTTCAAATTCTGTTTCTGCATGTATTTTTGCCATTTCAGTAGATATTTTACCATTATCCTTTAATACATCATGATCCCATAATGTTAAAAATCCATTTAGCCTTTCTTCCCAATCTTCCATTGTCATAGGAATATGTCTCATTGCTTGCATTTCAGCCAAATCTAAATATGCAGATACCATTCTTTCTAGTTTTCCTTCAAAATACTTCTTAGTTAAAATTAAACCATCATTCTTTAATCTTTCATCATCTATTACCCATCCTTTAATAGTAAAATCCTTTACTATATTTGGTTAGCCCATTTTCTAAGTTGTATAGCCCTTTCATTATCTATCTTAAATTCTATTGCTATAATCATTTGAAGATTATAATGTATTACATTTCTTGAAATTTTTCTATTTCCCTCATCCTGAACTATTAAGAAATTCTTAATATTTAATTTTTCTTCTAACTCCTTATCCTCATATATCTTTTTTATATGTTGATTAATTGCAGATGTTGATACACCATATATAATACTGATAACATTTTTTGAGTTAACCAAATATTTTTATCTTCATATCTCGGTTCAACTCCATCTTCTCCAGCAGCTGCTAGGTATGTTAAATATGATCTTTGCATGATTCTGCTTCTAATAAACTTATACACTGTTATAACTATTAACTGATTTACTTTAATCACAAATGTCTTGTACAAACATAAAATATATATATATGGAGGTATTTATGAAAAAGAAAATTTCATTTAAGTGTATTTCAAATTGTTCTTGTAATTCTAACTACTGTATTAGAATATATCGCAAAGGAAAAATTATATATAATGGTTGCATAGATGATATAAATGAAATAACGTTATGTTTTTTGTTATTTAGATGCTACACTGTAATTATACAAAATTGTAATGAGCTTATTCCTATGACTTATATTCTAAATTTATGTCCTACTAACATATGCTATCAAAAATTTTTCTTCTTTTTTAAGGAGCAAAATGTAATACCCTCCATTAAATTTATGGTAACAGATAAAAATTATCCTGGATTACCAATAGAGAAAGGGGAATTAATGTTATGTCGGTACAACATAATATACAAATTACAAATGGAAAGGGAAGTTTAGCTTTAGCTAATGGAAATTACACTATAACAGCAGAAGCTTTTGGTTATAATCCTCCATCATTAGATCCATCAACTATTGAGATTATTGAAGGAAAAAATGAATATAGCTTTACAATTTCAGCTACAGGTACTTTAACACTTCACATAACAGATGATGGAACTGCTGTAGGTGTTCCTATTGAGGGTGCAACTTTTTATAGATGTGATGCAGAAGGAAATACCTATGGGGATATAATTACTTCTAACGCAGATGGTGATGCAATATTTAACAATGTTCCGTACTCAGCAGATGTCACACCTCTTAGTGTTTACTTTAAACAAGTTTCTTCTGATGGTGAACATACATTTAACGCAGAACTGCAAAATACTACATTACAGGATCAAGAAGTAACTTTACAAATTTCAAATCCAGATGCTACTGAAAGAACATTTACTTTTACAGACAAAAATTATGCTAACTTACCAATTGCTAATGGTAAATTAATAGCAGAAGGATAATACTTTAATATATATGCATAAATACCAGTACAAAAATGTACTGGTATTTATATATATAATTAGTCTATTTTTTCCTTAGTCTTAGCAGCTTTACCTACTCTATCTCTTAAATAGTATAGTTTAGCACGTCTTACTTTACCTTTTCTTGTTACTTCAATTTTAGCAACTTTAGGTGAATGTACTGGGAATGTTCTTTCAACACCAACATCAGAAGATATTTTTCTTACTGTAAATGTTTCGTTAAGTCCAGCATTTTGACGTTTAATAACAGTTCCTTGGAAGATTTGGATTCTTTCCTTATCTCCTTCTTTAATTCTAACTGATACTTTAACTGTATCACCTATGTTAAAGTTTTCAACTGTATCTTTCATATTTTCTTTTTCTATAGCTTTTATAATGTCCATCTTTTTCCCTCCTTTTATCTATTTATTATTTAAATCATTATATTTTTTTAATAAGTCTGGTCTATTAATTTTGGTAATTCTAATAGATTCATTTTTTCTATACTCGGCTATTTTTTTGTGATTACCTGATTTTAAAATTTCAGGTACCACTCTTCCCCTAAACAAATCTGGTTTTGTATATTGTGGATATTCAAGTAAATAGTTTGTATGAGATTCTTCAATTAAGGATTCACTACTTATTACACCAGGTATAAGTCTTATCACACTATCCATAAGTACCTGACTTGCAAGTTCTCCTCCAGTTAGCACATAATCACCAATTGATATTTCTAAAATATTATACTCCTCTATAATTCTTTCATCAATTCCTTCATAATGACCACAAACAAGTATATAGTTTGAATTGTCATTTGCAAGGCTATTAGAAAGATTATAGTTTAAGAGTTTACCTCTAGGAGATAAGTATATAATTTTTATCTCTTTTTCATACTTTTTTAAAATATCAGTTGCATAATCAATAGCTCTGGATAATGGCTCACATGACATTACCATACCACTTCCTCCACCATATGGTGGAAAGTCAACTTTTTTATGTTTGTTTAAAGAAAAATCTCGTATATCTATTACATCAACACTTACTTTTTCTTCATCAATAGCTCTTTTTATAACGCTTGTACTTAAAAAGCCATCAAACATTTCTTTAAAAAGTGTAAGTACAATAAATTTTGTCATATTAATCCTTTCATTATCTCTACATACATTTTTCTACCTGCTATATCTACCTTTTTTATAACATCCTTGATTGCAGGAAGATATATTTTTTTATTATCCAAAGTTACAATTTCATATACATCGTTAGCTGAACAATTTTGCACATCGTTAAGTGTACCAATTTTATTACCATCCATATCTAATACTTCAAGTCCGATAAGTTCAAAAACATAATATGTTCCTTCATCTAATTTTTCTAAATTTTCTTTTGGAATAAATATATCTTTATTCTTCAGTCTTAAAGCCTCATCAGAATCAGATAAATCTTTAATTTTAACAATTAACATATTCTTATGTACTCTTGCAGATTCAACGATGTATTTTTCTTTTCCATTATTATCTAAATAAAATTCTTTTATTTTTGATAAATTATGAATATCATCAGTATATGGATAAACTTTAACTTCACCTTTTATACCGTGTATATTTACAATTTTACCTATTAAAATATAGTCCACCTTATTTATTCTCCTCAACATTTACTAACACTTTTTTAGAATTTTTCATTCCGTATGAATTAATTATTTCTCTTATAGCTCTTATAATTCTGCCTTCTTTACCAATAATTCTTCCCATATCAGATGAATCAACACTTAAGTGTAGCATAAGTTTAGAGTCTTCTTTTTGTTCTTCTCTAACAACAACTTTGTCAGGATTAGTTACAAGGTTTTTAACTAAATATTCCAATAAATCTTTATACATTTTTTCCTCCTTATATTTCTACTCCTGCTTTTTTTATAAGAGCAGCTGCTGTGTCTGTAGGTTTTGCACCTTTTTTGATCCATTCAGTTACTTTTTCAGTATCTACTTTTAATTCAGCTGGTTCTACCATAGGATTGTATGTTCCTACTTTTTCAATAAATCTTCCATCAGATGGAAATCTTGAATCAGCAACAACTAAAGTATAATATGGATTTTTCTTTGCACCATCTCTTCTTAATCTGATTTTTACCATAATGTCACCTCCTTAAAAATTTATATTTATTTATTAATAACAATTTTATTTAATCATATTCTTTAAATTTCTAAATTTATTTTTTCCCTTAGCTCCATTTAAAGATTTCATCATTTTTTGCATTTGTTCGAATTGATTCATAAATCTATTTATATCTTCAACTTTATTACCACTACCATTTGCAATTCTAATTCTTCTTTTAGCATTTAATATTTTAGGATTTCTTCTTTCCTCTTTTGTCATGGAAGTAATAATTGCATCTATTCTAAATAATTGTTTTTCATCAATTTCAGCATTTCTAATTTCACTTGGAATTCCAGGCATCATACCAAGAATTTGTTTAAATGAACCCATCTTTCTTATTTTTTTCATAACTGATAAATAATCATCAAGAGTAAATTCATTCTTTCTCATTTTACTTTCAAGTTCAATTGCTTGTTCTTCATCAAAAGCTTTTTCTGCTTTATCTATAATTGATAAGACATCTCCCATTCCAAGTATTCTTGAAGCAATTCTATCTGGATAAAATGGTTCTAAATCACTTAACTTTTCTCCAACAGAAGCAAATTTAATTGGTTTATTTGTTACTTCTTTTACAGATAATGCAGCACCACCTCTTGTATCAGAATCAAGTTTTGACATTGTTATAGAATCAATACCTACTTTTTCATTAAATGTTTCTGCTACATTTACAGCTTCTTGACCAGTCATACTATCTACTACTAGTATAATTTCATGAGGTTTTACAGCTTTTTTTAGATCTACCAATTCATCCATAAGTGTATCATCTATTTGAAGACGACCTGCAGTATCTATTAATACAACATCACAAAGTTTAGCATGGGCTTTTTTTAATCCATTACTTGCAACTTCAACTACATTTTTATTTCCTTCTTCACTATACACATCAATATTTAAACTTTTGCCTATAGTTTCAAGTTGTTTTATTGCAGCTGGTCTATATACATCACAAGCTACCATAAGTGGTTTTTTACCCTGTTTTCTTAAATAATTACTAAGCTTTCCACAAAGTGTTGTTTTACCACTACCTTGCAGTCCCACAAGCATAATTATAGTTGGTGGATTTGATGAAATGTTTAATTTTGACTCTGAAGAACCAAGAAGTTCTGTAAGTTCATCTCTAACAATTTTAACAACTTGTTGACCAGGTGTAAGACTCTTCATTACATTTTCACCTAAAGCTTTTTCTTTTACATTATTTACAAACTTTTTTACAACTTTATAGTTTACATCAGCTTCTAAAAGTGCAAGTTTAACTTCTCTTAAACATTCATTTAATTCTTTTTCTGTAATTCTTGTTTGACCTTTTAATTTTTTTACTATACCTTGAAGTCTATCAGATAAATTTTCAAACACTATATATCATCCTCACTTAAAACTTTTAATATTTCTTCTTTATTTCCATCTTGAGTTTTACATATTTTTTCTATTTTATTTACCTTCTTCTTTAAATTTAGCATTCCAACTTTTTTCTCATATTCTTCAAGTAGTTCTTCACTTTTCTTTATGCTATCTCTTACTGCTTGATAGGAAATCTCTTTGTTTTTTGCTATTTCTCTTAAAGAAAGGTTATATAAATAATATTCTTCAAAAATATCTTGTTGCTTTTTTGTAAGTAACTCTCCATATATGTCATAAAGCATACTAAATTTTATATTTTCTTCCATTTCTTACCTCAAAAAAATATGTGTAAAGCATTTTAACTTTACACATATTATACACTAGTATTATTTAATTGTCAAGAAAAATCAAAAACAAATTTTATTTATGGTGTGTAAAAAAACAAAAAATTAAGGTTTTGATATATCTGATATATAAAATAACACTAATAGTTATATATTAACACTATATTTTATTAAAGTCAATAATCAACAAAAATAAATTATTATTTTTTAAATCTACAATTCTCTAAGTGCAATGTCATATCTTTGTTCTTCTTCATACCACCCATCATATTCTTCATCTTTTTTATGATTTGGTAAATTATATTCATCTTTTAATACTCTACCGATATAGTCTGTTACTTTCATAGCACCATATAAATTTAAATGCCATCCACCATCTTCAGTGTCATCTTTCCAATTAATATCAGCCAAATTATTTTTATTTAGATCTATATACTTTAAATTATGAGATTTAGCAAAGTTCTGTATTTCATTATACTTTTCTTCAGACCAAGTGACAGGAGATGGTATATATGTAAGTACAAGTTCGGTATTATTTTCCTTGCATATATCTATTATTTTATCCAAATAATTCGTTACTTTTGTTCCAATTGATGCACTATCTGAACCTTTTCCTGTACTATATGATTTTTTCTTCTTAGTTATAACATAACCCTTATGTACTGTTATATCTTGATCATCTTCAAGTATAAAATCATCAAATTCAAGCTTATCCCATCTTGAATGATATCTTAATATTGGAAAAATATAGCTTAGTTTCTCTGATGATGAAATATTAAACGTTTTGTCATTTAGTATTTCTCTTTTTACTCCATTATACCTCATTGAATCTAAAGCTTTTCTTAAACTTTGTTCTGAAATATTTTCCTCTGAAAAAAATTCATCAACACTTAATACTATCACTTTTGGTTTTTGATAATTAAAACATTCTTTTATAAAATAATAAGAAAGCCAAATTTTCTGATCTGGTGAAGCAAAATCATACGAAGTTATACCATATTTTTTCCAAATTTCCATTGGTGATATGCCTTTATATACACTACTATTTCCTATAAACACAGCATCAATTGTGTCCTTTGGCTCGTTATAGAAACTTTTAATAACAACTGTAGTTCCATCATTTCTTGTCCAGTGTGGTACTATAATTGCTGATAACAATATAAAAATAATAATTCCAATTAATATAAATGAAATAATTTTAAAAATAAGTTTAAGATTCATCCTTGATAACATACACACTCCTAAAAATTACCGTATATAAAACTGCTAGCGTTATATCCTTTACCATATATTCCAAATATTAAAATCGAAAATATTAGAATATAATATATTGCCCATCTAACTACAACTTTTTTCTCAGCAATTTTATCTCTCACCATATATTCCTTTTCTTGTATAATTCCAACAATATATAGCAAAATTACTGATACTAAAATAATAATAAAGTCACTTATTCCAACTCCCAAAGAAAAAATTTTACCATTTAAAACCTTGTCTATAGATTTAAAACTAAATATTGACTTAAAGATACAAAAAGCCTCTTTAATAGTACTCGCTCTAAAAATCATCATTCCAATAAATACAAAAAAATGTGTACGTATAATCTGCATAACTTTATACCACTTTTTTTGTGTATTAATCTTTAATTTACGTAAAATTATTTTAAATAATGGTGAAAGTACCATCCCTGCCATCATTATAAAATAATAATACATTCCATAAAAAACGTATTTCCAACTTGCTCCATGCCAAATTCCCATTACAAGCCACACAAAAAACATCGATATGACTGATGGTAAAATCTTTGTAATATAATTATTTTTTACTATTTTTTTAAATGCTCCAGTTATTTTAACTGTAAGTTTAGAGAAAGAAATGGGGTAAAAAACATATTCTTTTAACCATACTCCAAGGGTTATATGCCATCTTTGCCAAAATTCCTGTACAGTTTTTGAAAAAAATGGTCTTTTAAAATTTTCACTAAGTGTAATTCCAAATAATCCAGCTACGCCCCTTACTATATCTATACAACCTGAGAATTCTGAATATAACTGCAATGTATATAACATTATAGAAGCTATTATTATGACTCCACCATATGTTGTATAATTATCAAATATAGTACTCACAAAAAGTCCTGCTCTGTCTGCAATTACCATCTTCTTAAAATATCCCCATAATATTAGTTGAATAGAATAAGTAAAATTTTTGTAATTAAATTTATGTGAATTATATATATCGTCTGCTATCAAGTCATATTTCCCAATTGGCCCTTCAACTATATGCGGAAAAAAACTTACAAAAAGTGCGACCCTAAAGAAATTTTTATCGGCTTTATACTTTCCCCTATAAACATCTACAACATAACTTACTGCCTGAAGTGTATAGTATGAAATTCCAAGTGGTAATACAACATTTTTAAATGGAATATTAAAATCTATATTAAATACATTACATATACTATTTATATTTAAAAAAATAAAATTACAATACTTAAGTGCTATTAATATTCCAAAATTTATTACTAAGGCAACTACTAGTAGAAGTTTCTTTTTTATCTTGGCATTTTTCTTTATTATCTTTTTACTATCTTTTTCAAGTAGCTTACATTTTTCTTTTGCTAACTTGTCAATTTTTGTCATTAGAAGAGAAATACAATATATTGAAATAGTAGTAATAATTAAATATATTGTTAATTTTGAACTATTTATAAAATAAAAAACATAACTTGCAATAAGCAAAACAATTCCTTTTGTTCTCTTAGGAAATAAATAATATATAACCACAACAATTGCAACAAATATTACATATTTTAAAGAATTAATTGCCATAGGCTACCACCTTTAATCTTCTTGTAATCTTTTTACAAGGGAATATAATGCATCTACTGAATTAAAATTTTCAGGCACAATATCTTTTATAGATATTTGTATATCAAACTCTTCGTTTAAAGCACTCACAATCGATACAATATCAAGTGAATCTAATATCCTATCATCAATTAAACTCTTTGAACTTTTAAAGTCAACATCAGGTTTTACATCTTCTAAAACTTCTAATAATTTTTCCATCACTTTACCTCCAACATTTCTTTTAATTTTTTTCTATCTATTTTTCCATTTGCATTATGCGGCATCACCTTTAGTTTAATAATCTTTGATGGCACCATATAGTCTAATAATTTTTCTTTTAAAGAATTTTTTAGAATATATTCATCTACATTACTACTTGTATAAAACATAACAATTCTGCTTTTTTTAAAATCATAAACACATGCAACGCTTTGTATACCTTCAATAGAATTTGCAACTTTTTCAATTTCTCCAAGTTCTATCCTATACCCCATATGCTTTATTTGAAAATCCTTTCTTGAAATATATTCTAGTTCTCCTCTTTGATTATATTTTACTATGTCTCCAGTTAAATAAATAACTTCGGGAAATTTTAAATTAAGGGGATTTTGTATAAAAGCTCTTTTAGTTGCCTCTTTATTGTTATAATAACCAAGTGCAAGATATGAACCCTTTACACAAAGTTGTCCTTCTTCGCCAAAATTTGCTTTTGTAAAATCATCTTTTAATACTAAAACCTCACAATTATCGCATGCAACACCTATAGGAAGTGATTCGTCATTTTTAAATTTTCTATCTACAATATAATAAGTGCAAATATCTGTAACCTCTGTTGGCCCATATAAATTTGCAAACATTGCATTTTTTAAATGTATCATTAGATAGTTTAATTTCTTAACAGGCATAACTTCACCTGCAAATAACACCTTCTTTAAATATGGCAAATCTATATCATCTAAGGCTCTTAAATCTGAAATAATTCCTAAAGCTGAAGGTACCCAATAAATTGTATTTATTTTTTTTTGATTCATAAATTCTAACAATTTTATTGGAAAAGAAAAATATATTTTAGGAATAAGGTAAAGAGTAGAACCTGCTAATATATTAGTATATATATCAAGAACTGACATACTAAAATATAACTGTGTGCCACTCCCAAAAATAGTATTCCCATTAATATCAAATTTATTTTTTATAAATGATATATAATCTATAACACTTCTATGACATATTGCAACACCTTTTGGCACCCCAGTAGATCCTGATGTAAAAAGTACATACATAAGGTCTGTATCAATAGAATTTTCTCTTACATTTGATATTACATCATTATCAACTTTCCATTTTAAAAATTCCTCTACTGTATACACATTTTGAAATATGTTATCATTTTGGATTTTAGATCTATTTTTCTCATCAGTTATTACCTCTGTTACCTCAAGAGTTTTTGCAATTGATTTTATTCTATCTATTGGTGAATTCACATCAATTACAGTATAAAATGATCCACTATAAAGTACTCCAAACATTGCAAGTAGTGTATTTATGCTTTTGTCGATGAATATAGCAATTGGCCTTTTATTAGAACTTTTATTATAAAGACCTGTTCCAATTTTTTGCGAGTTTAATAAAAATTCTAAATATGTTATTTCTTCTTTTTCATCTGCAAATATTATTTTATCTTCATTTTTTTTACATGAATTTTCTAAACATTCTAATACATTTTTTATCATAATGAATATATCCTATCACATTTATATTCCCAGCACAAGATATTTCACAATATATACACAAAAATATAATACAAATAATAAGTTTTATAATATACAAGCTTGAATAAGTTATATTTTATTGATACTATTGATACTATTGATATTATTGATAATTATTAAAAGAGTACTACTAATTCTTTCTATAGATGTAATGTAATTTTGTTCATTTTTACTTTCATTTAAATATTGGCAAGATCTTATTGTCTTTATATCAGCACTAGTTGCAGATATTATTCCTCTTTTTGAATCTTCTATAGCTATGCAATTACACGGATTTACTTTAAGTTTTTCCATAGCTTTTACATAGCCCTGCATATCAGGTTTCAACTTTTCTACATCTTCTCTAGAAATAACTATATCGAAAAGTTTATTTATATTTAATTTTTCTAACAATAAATCAATAAAGCACCTCTTAGATGTTGAAACTAGACCTATTTTTAAACCATTTTTCTTTATTTTTTTTATAAGCTCAAAATTTAAGAATACTTCATCTTCCTTAATTATCTTTTTAAATTTTTTCATATATTTTTTATATACTTTATTCATAATGATTGAATTATCTTCACTTTTATCAATTAAATTTTCCTGCTTCAATTTTGTTAATAAATTAGAATTCATACAAAGTTCATTTTCTTCATATTCATTAAATGTAATATCAATGTCAAATTCATCTTTAAGGGTTTCTTTAAAAGAATCAAAAAATATCATTTCAGAATCAATAAGTGTTCCATCTAAATCAAAAAAAATAGTTGTTAAATTTCCTTTGGGTTTTATTTTTTCAAATATGCTTTTAGCTACAAAATCTCTGTACGGTAACTTAGCTTCTTTAAGCTCAACATTACTAAATTTATTTATAAATTCTTTTAACTTTATATTAATTTCATCTATATTAACATTTAAATTTGATGATAAAATTTCAAACTCAACAAAATTTCCTACATCTTTTATTTCATCTATCATTATATTATATACTAGATCACCAATATTTTTAGTATATATTTTTCTATTTTTTTCTACAACAACATAGCTATAAAATCCAAGCTTCTCCAATACTTTTACAAAATCATCATACTGCTCAATCTTTAATTCAATATTTCTTTCCAATTTTGCATAACTATTAGAAGAAAATTCATTTGATTTTCCTTTAAATGTCAATTCTAACGCATCGTTATTGGTATTTCTTAATCTTAAGCAAGTTCTATTCTTTATATAGTTGCTATCAATATCTGTAAAATATTCATCATTTTCAAAAAAAGAATCTTTAATACAAAACTTATTTAATTTGGCAATCTTTTCTATCTCTTCTATATTATATACAAAGAATTTTTCCTCAACTTCTATTCTATTTTTCATTTTTATCCTCCATGTATTTAGATTTTTGATAAAAAATTTATAAATAACCTTCCTTTTGCTTCTAAGTTAAAAATTTCTTCTTTAGAGATTTAAAAATCTTATCTATTAATTTCTTAAATGAATTTTCTTTTTTTATAACTGTCAAATTAACATCTACTTTATCATTATTATTTTGTTTATTAAAATTTTTTTGATTATTTTTAAATAAGTCCTTCGGATCATATTTTTCTTCTTCCCATTTAATTCTATCCATGTTTTCTTTTTCAATTATTACCTTTCTTTGGTAATCATTTGCCCAATAATCTCTAAAAATGTTTGAAAATATTGCCTTTGTTTCCTCAAGTAATAGCTGTTCTTCAAATGATTTAGTAGTGTCTACCTTAAATTTATACTCTTTGTCTTGTTCTTCTTCAAACATATCTAACATTTCTTTTGGAATTTTATCTACATTTTCCTTTGAAACAAATTTTAATATTTCAACAACCTCTTTATATGCCTTTTTATAATTATCCTCCATTAATGCCTCCCTCCGTAATCAAAATCACGTGAATTTTTTTCTATTTCTTTTTTATGTTTTCTCTCATAAATTTCTCTATCAACAATTTCTTTTGCACTATCTTTTATTGCTATAGGTGTATAAACCGATTTTTTTGCTATTTGATTTGGCGTTATTGTATATTCTGATGTTGAATATATTCCACTCGTTCTATCTTCAAAATATTCCTCAGCTTTCTGATCGTGAAAATGAGATATAGACATATGTTCATCAATTCTGACATTTCTATCAAACTGTTGTAAATCACCACTTTTTATTTTATCTTTAACATACTCCACATATGAATCCAAAACATCAAATTTTACCTGTTCTTCTGCTGGTGTTATTTCTTTATACTTATCATGTAAATATGTTATAATAGATAAAACATCATTTTTTCCATTTGGCAAAGTTAAGTGTTTTATTCTGTTTGGTTCAATTATCATTTGTTTCCCTAAAAAAGTATTCATATTCCATTTATCCACTTTGCTACTTTCAAAATCACTATATGAGCCATACATTTCATGAAAAATTTTATATCCCACATCATTTGTTCTATCTTTTCTTTTAAGATTTGACTCTTTTTTTACATCTACTTCATCAAATGAAAAATCTTCTCCTTCTTTCAAATCCAATAGATAATAATTACTTGCCTGCATTTCATCAATTTGAAAATCAAATAAGAACTTCATTTTTTCTTTATCTTCTCTGTATTTTCCTGATGAAAATTCTTCATTCCATAGTTCTTCTTTATAGTAATATTCCTTTTTTTCTTCTTCAGTTGCAGTACCATTTTCCAGTTTTTCAATAATTTCTTTGTTTTCTTCTTGAAAACATGGACTATATAATCTATTTGCTCTCCATTTTAACCATACATCCCATGTTTCTAGAACTCCTTCCAAACCATAAGAAAAATAAATGGAACTCTGTTTGTCAATTTCCTTGGAATTACGACCTATTCTTGGTTCTAACCCTTTCCTATCTATTGAATTCTTATCCTTTTTCAATGAAAAGTGAAATAAATCATGTTGCAACTCTTCATCAGATAATTCAATCAAATTTACTTTTTTTATATTTCCATTATTTTCTTCCTTTTCAAGATCTCCCTGATAAAATTCCATTTGCTTTTTTTTAATTTTCTGCTTTTTATTTTCTAATTGCAAATATTTTCTATCCCTTAAACTTCTTCCTTTATAACCATGCATTTGTAATTGTTCTAATTTTTCATTTGAAATTTTTCCTACTTGAATATCTATATCTGAACTTTCATCATTTCCTCTTACTAAATATTTTATTCCACCAATATCATATATACAAGCAATTCCACACTCACTTTCAGTTTCTTTTACAAGATTTATAAAGCTAATACTTGATTTATCTTTTATGAAATGTTTTCCTGTAAGAAAAATAAATTCTTTAGCTTCTTCAAATCCAAAATCCAAATCCTTTCTTTTCATATATTCATTTAACTTATCAAACAAAACATCTAATACTTCATTATCACTTAAATTTATAAGATTATTTCCAAATACATTTTCTAAATATTCTTCTGATAAATCAATTTGTTTTAAACTCATTTGTCCATATTTTTCATACTCATCAAACAAACAAATTCCAGGCATTTTTTTAGCTAATTCTGCCTCACCTACTTTTATTCTCATTAAAGCAGATTCCATTAAAAAATCTTGTATGTATTCTTGTTCTCCAGTTTTAAACAAAGTATAAAAGTGCTTTGCTTCATTTTCGCTAACTTCTTGTGTTTGCCCTTTCATAGTTGTTCCAACTGACTTAGCTTCTATCCCAACACTGTTCAGTATTTCAGCATATATCTCTGCCATACCTTTACATATTTGCGTCTTTGATGTTTTATCCGTATTACTCTTTAACATATTTTCTTTTCTGTTTATAGATAATTGTGTTTCATGTCCATTATCTTCTTTCTGTGATGAATAATTATTGTCATAGTATATAGTTTTCCCTAATTCAATATGGATAAATTTTGCAATATCAAGATCTGTCATATCTAAATTGTTTTTCATTTCTATTGCTTTATCAGTTATTTCTTTTAATTTATCGTTCATATATGTCCCTCACTTATTTTTTATTATATCATTTCTGAAAAATTTTTTCACTAATTATAA
>OIYR01000171.1_pt1 | contig 37079 bp, 34 predicted proteins | sample 1588221 | NCBI WGS metagenome assembly OIYR01 (sample SAMN03283292) | human gut metagenome | biome: human-associated habitat; material: feces | host: Homo sapiens | place: Peru | collected 2012
ATGTAACATCATTACCATTTTCATCTTTTATAGTAAGAATTACCTCTGCGGTATTATCATCCGTAGAATAAGTAAATGTATTACTATTAATAACAACCCCAACATAATATGTAGCACTTGCTTGATTTGTTTTTGTTGATGCAATTAACTTAACTTTTGGATTAGTAGTAGCAGTTAAATTAGAGCCTCCGGTAGCAAAATTATCAGTTGTTGCACTTAAACTCAAAGTATTACCTTTAGAAAAAATTAAAGTATCTCCCGAAGCAGTGACTTCACCCTTACCTTCCAAGTCATCCCCAATCGTAGGTCCTAAATAAGAATATGTAAATTTACCTACTAATAAAGCCAAAACTAAAAGTATTAAAATAAATATAAAAATTAAAGATAACTTACGTCCATTTATTTTTTCCATTTAAATCACCTATTCTTAGATAATTATAACATTTATTTTTATTAATATAAAGTTTTTTCTTTAATATTTACAAAAAATATGTTAGAATAACATCTTACAAAGGGGGACAATATGGAAAACTGTTTTAAAAATGAATTAAAAGACAAACAAAAAGAGTTAGAAAGATTACTACCCACTGCAAGCAAGAGTGATAAAAAGATTATTTTAGAAACTTTAGATGAAATAGCAATTAATTTATGCAAAGAAAGAATACCAGGAAGTATTGATATATTATTAGAACAAGATTATCAAGAACTAATACAATCAAAATTTCTATGGGATCAAATAGAAAAAATATCAAAAATAAAAACTAGAGCTCAAGAAATTGAAGAAAAACAATTTAATTTAACACCTCAAAATATGCAATTTAATTTAAAAGATATCATAGATATATTACATGACTTTTTTAAAAAAGCTACAAACAAAGAAACATATGAAATATTTCAAAAGATATATAATGAAAATAAAAAATCTATTAGATTTATAAATGCTAATAATCCTGACTATACCGGAGAATTAATATACCTTGAGTACTTTCACAAATTCTATATAATGGCATGCAAGCAAAATGAACTTGAAGATATAATGACTTTTGCTCATGAATTTGGCCATGCCATTCAATTTTTTTGCAACTTTAATTCTAGTTTATATAAAGAACTTAATATATACATTGAAATTATAAGTATCTTTTTTGAACTTATTTGTAATGAATATTTCCAAAACATTAATAAAAAAGAATCAATAATAACTGGATATAATACTTTAAATAAACATCTTAATTCTTCAATAACATTAAATAGTGAATTAACACTTCTTAGGGCAGTTCAAATAAATTCAAACGAAAAAATAACAAACTTAAGAGAAAATATTGATGAATTAATAGATACATTAAGTAAAGAAGATATAGAAAGTATGATGACTTTAAGACCGGCCACAAATTATATTTATGTCATAGCATTTAATATTGCCACTAATCTATTTATGATTTATAAAAGAAATCCAGACTATGCATTATATTTAGTATTTAAAATAATTAATATAGATTTAAACATTAATAAAGAAGAATATTACCAAATATTACAAAATCTAGGAGTTACTGATATAAATAAAACAAGGGACTATAATAATTTATTATTAACAAGACTAAAAAAAGCCAACAATTAGTTGGTTTTTTGATAATCTAAAAAGGCATATTTCCACTAGACATTTTTTTCATCATGTCTTTCATCATTTCAAATTGTTTTAAAAGTCTATTAACCTCTTCAACGCTTCTTCCACTTCCCTTTGCTATTCTTTGTTTACGAGTTGCTTTTAAAATTTCTGGTTTTCTTCTTTCTTCTGGTGTCATAGATTGAAGAATTGCCTCAACATGAGCTAGGTCTTTCGGATCAATTGAAACATTATTAAGTCCCATTTTTCTAGCTTGAGGTAGCATTTTCAAAATATTTTCTAAAGGTCCAAGCTTTTTAATTTGTTTTAAGTTACTTAAAAAGTCATTTAAATCATAAGTACCTTTTTTCATTTTCTTAGCTTGTTCTTTTGCTTCATCTTCATCAATGACATCTTCTACTTTACTAACTATTTCTAGAATATCCCCCATATCAAGGATTCTTTCGGCCATTCTATCCGGATAAAATTCACTTAAGCCATCCATCTTTTCACTTGTACCCACAAACTTAATTGGAATATGTGTTAAATGTCTTACTGATAAAGCAACTCCACCTTTGGTATTTCCATCTAACTTAGTTAAAATACATCCAGTTAAATCTAAAGCGCTATTAAAACCTGTAATAACATTAATAGCATCTTGCCCCATAGAACCATCAATAACTAATATTTTTTCATGTGGATGTACAGCCTCATCAACATCTTTTAATTCTTGCATTAAAGCCTCATCTATTTGAAGTCTACCCGCTGTATCTATAATTATATAATCATTATTATTTTCTTTAGCAAATTCTATTGCATCACTAACTATTTTAGTAACATTACCATCTTCACTAAATACATCTATATTTAATTCTTTACCTAATGTTTTTAATTGATCTATTGCGGCAGGTCTATAAATATCTGCAGCAACTAATAACGGTTTCTTACTATGCTTTTTTCTCAAAAAATTTGCAAGTTTACCAGCAGTTGTAGTTTTACCACTACCTTGAAGACCTACAAGCATAAGTATCGTAGGTTTTTTACTAGTTTCTAAAGGAACATAATCTCCTCCTAATAAAGAAACCAATTCATCTTTAACAATTTTTAAAAAAACTTCATCAGGTTTCAAACTCTTTCCAACTTCAGCATTAATAGCTTTTTCTTTAACATCAGCCACAAATTCTTTTACTACTTGATAATTAACATCAGCTTCTAACAAGGCTATTCTAATTTCCCTCGTGGCATCTCCAATATTATCTTCAGTAATTTTTCCCATACCTCTGATATTTTTTAAAGCATTACTAATTCTATCTCCCATGTATTCAAACATATTATCTACTCCTTTGATGTATACAAAAATATTACTATAAATTCCCAATAAAATCAATTCTTTTATAACAATTGTTGTATTTTATAAATTAATAATATATAATTAAATCAAGGTGAAAATAAATGAAGAAAAAAAGAAAAATGAAAAAAAGTGCCACAAAAATAATTTTATTACTTATAATATGTGGATTAATAATTGGTACCTCAAAATACTTTATAAATCATAAAAGTCCAGATACAAAAAAAGCAAGCAGTGAAATCAAAGAACTAATGAATAAAAATAATATTAAAGATTCATACTATTCTGAAACTTTAGAATATGTTTTATTAAATAACGTTTATGATGAAAAATATTTAAAAGAGTATAAAGACATTAAATTTAATAATAGAGATGATTTTGAAAATATCTTAACAACATTCTTACCCAAAGGATACTCAGGAAAAGAAATAAACTATATATTTAAGTTAAGCAAAAAAAATATAAACATATTAAAAGAACTAGACTATAAAGACATATCTAATTATTATATAATTAAAAATTTTAATGCAAGTAATATTGATAGATATATTAAATATGAAAAAGATGATATTAACTACAAAGATGTTGTAACTAGAGTAAATTTAAAATTAGATTTACCAGTTTACACTGATACCAAAGAGGTTAAAGATGCTGATGATTTATTAGTGCTTGTAAACAAATATAACCACTTACCAAAAAATTATAAACCAAGTGATTTAGCATATTTAGATGGAGCATATGGCAATCAAGTTCCAATGCGAAGCATTATAAAAGAACCATTCTTAGAACTTCAAGCTGCTGCTAAAAAAGAAATTAACATAAACTTAATGCCTACAACAGCATTCCGAGATGAATCATTTCAAAGAACTCTTTATACAAATTATGTTAATAAAGAAGGTGTTGAAAAAGCAGATACTTATTCTGCTCGTCCAAGTTATTCAGAACATCAAACAGGATTATCAATTGATTTAAAAAATACTGCATTATCAAATATTAGATTAACAGATGAAAATTATGAATGGTTACATAATAATGCTTATAAATATGGATTTATTATCAGATTTCCAAAAGATAAAGAAAATATTACTTTATATCAATTTGAAAATTGGCATATTCGTTACGTAGGTAAAGAAGCTGCTAAAACAATTTATGAAAACAATTTAACTTTGGAAGAATACATTGATTTATACATAACTGAATACTAAAAATAGAACTCAAAATTGAGTTCTATCAGGCTGTTGACAAAGTCGATTTTTCAAATCGGCTTTGTCACAGCCTTTTATATTTCTCCCACTAAGATATAAAAAAAGAACATTTTTAGGGATTAAGTACCTAATATTTGCTCTTTTTAAACAATTTAACCTAATTTGTTTTTTTAAAAGCTAATTTTTTTAAAAAAAGTAATTTGTCAACAATCTGATAGAACTCAAAATTGAGTTCTATTTTTATAGTGAATTGGTTAACCAGTTCACACTATCCCTTTTATTCTAGCTTCCCCTGCTAGCTTAATTAAATTATAACCTCTTTACTTTTTGTTTGCAACACAATTCACAATATATTTTACACCGTATTTACATTATCTTATCATCACTTGTTTCAATTTTCTAATAACTTTTTTTTCAATTCTTGAAATATATGATTGACTAATACCAAGCATTTCCGCAACTTCTTTTTGAGTATATTCCTTTGTATTATTAAGGCCATATCTTAAAGTCATTATTTCTTTATCTCTATCTGGTAAATCTTCAATTTCCTTAGAAAGTATTTCCTTATCTACTTGCTTTTCATATTCATTTGGAACTAAATCAGCATCAGTACCTAGGATATCCTCAAGATGAAGCTCATTTCCCTCAGCATCATAATTTAGGGCATCCTCCAAAGAAACCTCAGCTTTTTTTCGTTTATTTTTTCTCAAAAACATTAATATTTCATTAGAAATACATCTTGATGCATAAGTAGCTAGTTTTATATTTTTATCTATTTTATAAGTATTAATTCCTTTAATTAGCCCAATTGAACCAATACTTACTAAATCTTCAATATCATAAGTAGTGTTTTCATACTTTTTAGCTAAAAACACTACCAATCTTAAATTATGTTCTATCAAAATATTTCTAGCTTCTTCATCACCAGCTTTAGCCCTAACTAAATATTTTAATTCATCTTCTTTAGATAATGGTGGTGGTAACTTATCTGTTGCTCCCACAAAAAATACTTCATTATACTTACTTAATAACCAATCAATTATTTTTCTAAACATATATCCTCCATTAATTTATAATTAAGTAATACATCACTACCATTAATATTAAATTCATCATTACTAATTCCAATTAAATAATTAGTAAATATTTGCTTATTAATTTTTAAATATTTAATTTTAAAACATTCAATTAACCCATATTTATTGAGAGCCTTATATGGAACATACATTGGACTCCTTATATTAATATAACTAGAAAGTAATTTTTTAGATGTAATTATTACATATTTTTTACTAATCGGATCTCTAAGTTTATTACCTGAATCAATAAAACCATTACATACTAAAACCTTCCCATTATTAAAAACTATTTCAATCTTACAATTAAAATTATATGTACTTTTAAACTTTTTATGTTCATAAATATACAAAGCTAATATACATGGCCCAATTAATAACAACAAAATATAATTTATACTTAAACCATCAAAATAAAATACCATTCCTTCTCTTTTATAACTAAACTCTACATCTAACATATATAAAAAACCACCTAGAATAACACTACACATATATAGATATAAAAGGTTTGTAAAAGTATATTTAATATTTTTATATTTAAAAGCTATTAATACCATTATTACACTAACTAATATTTTAATAACAAATAATATAATTTTATTAAATGGAAGAAACAATACTCCCAAAGACAAACCACCAAAAAAGGCCGAAAAAATCAATCTTTTTATATTCATATGTCTTTTTAAAGTAATATCAATTGTCATTAACAATAATAAATCATAACAAAAATTAAGTAGAAATATTAAATCTAAATATATTTTCATTAAATCACCAAAAACATTATATAAAAAAAAGTAACAATAATTTGTTACTTTTTGTCAAATACATTTAATTTTAATAATTGTCACTTCTTAAGAATGGAGGAATTTCATATTCATCATCCACTTCAGGTGTTGTTCTTCTTTTTGTAACATGAACATCATCATTAAATAAAGCTTCTTCTCCAACTTCTTCATCAAATCCAGTTGCTATAACAGTAACTATTACTTCATCAGTTAAATTATCATTTTTTATAGCACCGAAGATTATATTAATATCAGAATTAGCTGCTTCTCTTACAGTTTCAACAGCATCTTCAATTTCAAACAATGTAAGATTCTTTCCACCAGTTACATTAACAATTGCATTTGTAGCTCCTTCAATAGTTGCTTCCAAAAGTGAATTAGATACCGCTTGTCTAGCTGCTTCAATAGCTCTATTTTCACCAGCATTGCATCCAATACCAATAATAGCAGTACCACTCTTTTCCATAACTGTCTTTACATCAGCAAAGTCTAGGTTAATAACTCCAGTTACAGCAATTAAGTCTGATATAGATTGAACACCTCTATGTAAAACATTATCTACTTCTTTGAATGCATCTTCAAATCCAGTAGTTTTATCAATTATATCTCTTAATCTATCATTTGGTATAATAATTAAACTATCAACATGATTTCTTAATTCTTCAAGCCCTACCAAAGCATTTTCCATTCTTTTTTTACCTTCAAATCTAAACGGTTTAGTAACAATACCAACAGTTAAAGCTCCCATATCTTGTGCAATCTCAGCAATTATCGGAGCAGCTCCGGTACCAGTTCCTCCTCCAAGACCACAAGCAATAAATATCATATCAGCACCTTGTAAAGATTCTTCTAATTCATTTTTACTTTCTAATGCTGCACTTCTTCCAACTTCAGGATTAGCACCTGCACCTCTTCCACCAGTAATATTCTTACCTATTTGTATTTTATTTTGACATAAAGAAGCATTTAAAACTTGCAAATCTGTATTTACTACATAAAATTCAACACTTTTAACTCCTGCTTCAATCATTCGATTTACGGCGTTACATCCACCGCCACCTACACCAACTACTTTAATCTTGGCAATTTGATCCATCTGTAATCCATTCATAATTCATTCTCCCTCTAGTTATCAAAAAAGTAACCAAACAGTTTTCCTAATAAGGAATCATCTGATATATTTACCTTTTTATGTATTCCACTTAATTCTTCTTGTTCATTTATACTGAATATCGAAAAATCTCTATTTCTTAATCTCAATCTACTATCATAATACTTAATTAAACCTACACCAGTTACATATTTATTATGTCTAGCACCAATTTCTCCTACTGTACCTACCAAAGCATCATCAAAAATATAATTCATTACATTTTTAAAATCTGCTATTTCTGTAACTCCCCCTGTAACAATTATATAACTAATTTCCTTTTTTGTTAAGAGATTTATTTGTTTTTTTGTTAAATTTAATAATTCTTCCAATCTTCCCATAACAATTTCACTAGCATCAAACTGATTTATCTTTATTTTTTCACCATTTCTATTATCTAAAATAACTGATTCATTAGGTTGTGCATTAGTTTTATCAGCTAAAGCAATTGATTCTTTTAAATACAATGCATCTTTTCTACTTATTTTATATACATAACCTAAATCATAATCAATAGTCTCTCCCCCCATATCAATTGCCTCACAACCAGTAATAATTCCTTTATTAAATATTGCTACAGTTGTTTTAGAAGCACCTATATTTATTACAGCTCCTACTTCACCACTATTCTTAGAATTTTTAAATTCATAATAATCTCCAATTGGTCCAACAGTAATATCAACTACCGTAACATTCAATTTTTCTAGTATTTTAATAATTGGTGTTACATTTTTCTTAGGAACAGTTGCAACTACAGTTTTAACTCTTAATTTTTCAGCTTGCATTCCTAACGGAGCATCAGAAACAATACTATCATCTAATAAAAACTTTGTTGGTAAAATAGCCACTATCTCTCTATTATCAACAATTTTACCTTGAACTGCACTTTGTAATGACTTAATAATGTCATTACCAGTAACAACTCCATTTTCATTTGTAATAGAAGCATATCCCTCACTTAAAAAACATTCCATTCCATTAGTTGGCACACTAACAATTACTTTACTAATTTTTAATCCAACTTGTTCTTCACCTTTTTTAAATACATCATCTAAAGCTTCTATAGCACTCTCAGGATTAACAATAAATCCTTTTTTTATTCCTCTAGATGGTGTATCAACACATGCAAGTATATTTAGTTTATTACGCACAATTTCACCAACAACAAGTTTAATTGTATGACTACCGATATCTAAACTAGCTATAATCTTTCGCATGCACACATCTCCTATTACCTTATAGATAATTATACCTAAAAAACCCCATTCATGCAAGGGGCTTATCTAACTTTTTTATAATTCTAAAATATTTCAGTCATAATAAAAAATAATATATAGTTTTTATTGTCACAAGAATTCTATTACGAATTTTTTCCGTTTTGGACCTTTTTTCGTAATGAAAACTACATTTTACAAAAATGTAATAATCATATATTTTCTTTCATATAGTTAAGTAGCTTTAGATGGAGGAAAAATTATGATAAACAAACAAAATTTATGGTTCGTTACACTATTTTCTTTAATATTAGTATTAGGAATATACTATGTAACAATGGGAGATGAAACCCTGAGTGTTCTCGCCGGAGAAAATAATGTAAGCAGTCCCGTAGAAGTAAAAGAATCAGATGTAATCGTAGCTTTACAAGTAGCATCTGATGAATCTGTATTAAAAGAAATGAATGAGTATCAAAGTATATTATTAGATGATGCTGCAACCATTGAAGAAAAAAATGATGCATATAACGCTCTACAAGCATTAAGCAATTCCAAAAGTGAATGTGAAAAAATCAAAAAAGTAATCACAGAAAAATTTAAATATGATAATTTTGTAAAAATCAACGAAGATACCATAAGCATTACAATCGCTGCTAAAGAACACAACAAAGAAATAGCTAATAAAATTATTCGTGAAGTACAAAACATGTACGATAAACAAAAATATATAACTGTTAAATTTGAATAATAATCCTATACATTATTTAAAATGCTTCATATAATATTATGAAGTATTTTAAATAAGGAGACGTTTATGAAAAAAAAGATATTAACTGACCGCGAACAAGAAGTATTTGAATTACTTATTAAAAATAAAACAACTACGGAAATTGCCAAGAAATTAAACATTAGTGAAAAGACAGTTAGAAATCATGTCTCAAATGCAATTCAAAAACTTGGAGTAAAAGGTCGGGCACAAGCTATCATAGAATTAATAAAGCTCAGAGAACTTAAAATAGATTAAGACTTCGGTCTTTTTTTTATTTTTAAAAATATAATTAATTAGGTGTTTAAATAATGATAAAAAAATCTTCAATCAGACGTATTTGTGTGGCAACACTTGCACTATTCTTATTATTAATAATTTATTTATTTCCAAATAGTGATGTTACTATTAAAGAACATTTAGATTATATAAAAAAAGATGAAATGCCAATCTTTCTCGTGGACAATTCCAATTATGTAGCAAGAACAAGTATTGCCAAAACAAGTCAAAACATAAATGATCAAATAATAGAAATAATAGAAACATTAACAATTAATTCAAAGAAATCAACATACATCCGTGAAGGATTTAGTCCAATAATACCAGAAAATACTAAGATACTTAATCTAGCTCTTGAAAACGAAATACTTACTATTAATTTTAGTAAAGAATTTTTAACCATTTCTAAAGAAAATGAAGAAAAAATGCTTGAAGCCATCATTTATTCTTTAACTGAATTAAAAGAAATAAAAAAAATAAAAATACTCGTAGAAAATAATCCTTTAACAAAATTACCAAATTCAAACAAAAAGATTTCAGAATTTTTAGATAAAACTTATGGGATAAATAAAATTTACAACTTAGATTCCATTAAAGAAACATCAAAGACTACCATTTACTATTTAAGTAAAATTAATGATTACTATTACTACGTTCCTGTAACTAAAGTAAGTAACGAAAAATTAGAAAGAGTTGAAATAATAATTAAAGAATTAAAAAGTACACCAATCTATCACACAAATCTTATAAGTTATCTTGCAGCATCAACTAATATAACAAATTATGAATTATTAGAAAATGCTATTAGTTTATCATTTAATAATTACTTGATAGCTAATATGAAAGAAGAAGAAATTTTAGAAGAAGTAAAATACTCAATAGCCCTATCTCTTCGTGATACTTACGGAGTTAATGAGGTAATATTCAATATTCCCGATGAAGAAAACATAAAAATTAGCATTTAAAACTATGAATTTAATTAAAAAGGGTTGCATTAACCTTTTTTTTATACTATAATTAATTTGTGTTCGAAAAAAATGTCCTGGTAGCTCAGCTGGATAGAGCAATCGCCTTCTAAGCGATCGGTCGTGAGTTCGAATCTCGCCCAGGACACCATTAAATGAACACCAAAAACCAAGAAATACGTTTATTTCTTGGTTTTTTTGTTAATATAAAGTTTAATGCAAAATTATTATAAAGTATCATGTATTACACATATTTTATCTGTTTTGAAACTTTTTCGGCATCGTTTATTAAAAGCTTAAATTTATCCAATCAGATTCAACTCTTCTCTTGCCTATCGAAGAGCCATCACCATCCCAATCTATAATAATGAAATCAATTTTTATTGTATCAATTTTAGTTATTCCATTTTTTAATAATGATTTTCTTAAATATGAAACTCCATAAGAAGATTTCGTACCTGGTTGCAATCTCACAGAATAACCAGTTGCCATATCGTACCCATTAACATATGAAAAATGATTTCTTTGTACTACTTTTGGGATATCAGAATTATTTTCTGTAAGTAAATCCAAAGTAATAAAATTCTTATCACTATAATCTATACCCTTAGCAGTTATTTTAACACCATCATTATCATAAATAACTTGATTTTTTACAACATAAAGTTCTTCTTTCTTTTCACAATAACAATCTTCACTATTACTATTTTTCAATTCATAACCATCTTCACAAGTTTTCAAGCACTTTTTAACATCTTCATTTTTATTTGATGTACTACTATCATTATTATTTGTATTATTATTTTTTATATTATTATTTGTATTTTCTTTTACATTACTACCATCATTTGTATTTTTACTATTGTCTTTAATATTGTCTTTATTATCAATAATAGGTTCATCATCTTTTTTATTTTCATTATCACTTACATTTAATCTTTTAACATAACTATCTATACCAGATATAAAACCTCTGATACCATTTGCAGTTTCAATTTCTATCCACTTATATTCACTTTCTGCATCTTCCCCTAGAATTGTATAAATTTCTCCTCTATAAACTTTTCCTAGAATTTCACTTTTAACACTTTTACTACTACGAATATTAATATACTCACTAATTATTTCAATTTGATTTTTAGAATTGTCTCTTATATTTGTTTGTTCTTCACTTTCTTTATTTGAAAAATACCAATATGAAATTCCTCCCGCAATCAAAACCACTCCAATTATAGCTAAGATAATTACCATTTTACTATTTGGCTTTTTTTCCTTATTTTGTTTTTCTTTCTTAATATTAGCTCCACAATGAATACATCTTTTTACTGTATCACTTACATCTTTACCACATTCACTACATTTTATTATTGCCATTTTCTACTCCTCACTTTTTACTCATAAATTAATTATAACATTAACTTTATATTTTTAACATATCAAAATCAATACAATTAATAATCTTCATAATAATTTCTAATTTTATCAATACCTTCTTCTTCTAACATTTTATCCCAAGCAGTTTTATAAACACTTTTAGCATAATCTTTATCTAAATATTCTTTTTGAAATTTATCTCTTTCTGAAACTAATATTGGATTATTAGTCCATAAGTTAAATTTTCCATCACTATTTATTCTTTCACAAATATATTTATAACATCTTTCGAAATGCTCATCAAAAGTAATTAACTCCGGATAATTTTTAATAGACATACCAATTTGTCTTTTGGCCAAAATATTTATATCAAAGTCACGATCAGAATCAGAAACACATTCCCCATAAAAGTTTCTAGGTCTTGTTTTTCTACTTCCACGATGGTCTTCCACCGCTTCTTTCATTATTTTAATTTCATCTTCATTAAAATATTTTTTTAATTCAATATCATTTGCTAAAATCTTTCCTGCTTCACGTTCATGATTTTCTCTATCAACGCTTAAACCAGAATCATGATAAACTGCAACAACATATGCCATATTCTTATCTAAGTTATAATAATCTGCTAGCATAAGCATATTTTTAATAACGTTATTAATATGAAGCATACCATGAGCATAGAATTTTTCATATTTTATAAATATATTTTTTTCAATATAATTAACTAAGTCTTTATTTAACAATCTTACCACCCATCATTATTTTACCTTAAAATCATTTAAAAAGCTAGCTTTTTAGCTAACTTTATTTACTACAAGAGCAAGTTTTAAAAGTATGTTTTACTCTATCATGTTCTTCAGCTTTTTTACCATTGTTAAAACGTTCTACTGTACCTACTAAATAACCTGTGATTCTTCTAATTCTTTCGAATTCTACTCCTTCACCTGTTACTTTTTTTGATTTTACTTCTTCTTCAATTTTTTCCATACTACTCTACCTATTCCTTTCCTTCTAATCTTTTAAGTAAATCAACACTAACTGGTTCTCCAGTTTTACGACCACATCTTGGACATACGTCTTTAATTATTCCCACATATCCACAAACTGGATCTCTATCAACTGGATGGTTAATTGCACCATACCCAATATCACTTTCTTTCATTATTCTAACAACACTTTCAAATGCTTCTAGATTATCAGATGGATCTCCATCAAGTTCAATATAACTTATATGACCAGCATTTGTAAATTTATGATATTTTCCTTCAATTCTTAGTTTATCAGCTATTGAAATATTATAATAAACTGGAACATGGAATGAATTTGTATAATAAGCTCTATCCGTTACTCCAGGGATTTTTCCATAAATATCTCTATCAATATTAACAAATCTTCCCGATAAACCTTCCGCAGGTGTAGCTAAAAGTGTAAAGTTCAAATTATACTTTTTACTATATTCATCACATTTTTCTCTCATATGACTAATAATTTTAACTCCAAGCTTTTGAGCATCTTCACTTTCACCATGATGTTTATGAGTTAAAGCTTTTAAACATTCAGCAAGACCAATAAACCCAATTGAAAGCGTACCATGTTTTAATACTTTCTTTAATTTATCATTTGGTTTTAATTTATCACTATCAAGCCATACCCCTTGACCCATTAAGAATGGAAAATTATAAACTCTTTTATTACATTGAATATCATATCTTTCAAGTAATTGATCTTTAACAAGTTCCATTAATTCATCAAGTTCTTCGTAAAAACCTTTCATATCAGCTTTTTCTAAAGCATTTTTACCTACAACACCATGTTTTATCCCAATCCTTGGTAAGTTAATTGATGTAAATGACAAGTTACCTCTTCCTGGTGTAATTTGTTTATCAGGATCTACGACATTTCCAATAACTCTTGTACGGCATCCCATATAACCAACCTCAGTACGATAATCTCCAGCTTTATAATATGGTTTATTAAATGAACTATCTAAGAAAGACCAATTTGGAAATAATCGTTTCGCAGATACTTTTAAACTTAATTTAAATAAATCATAATTAGGATCTTTAGGATTATAGTTAACCCCTTCTTTTACTTTAAATATTGAAATTGGGAATATTGGTGTTTCTCCATGACCAAGTCCTGCATCACTAGCAAGCATATAATTTTTAGTAACCATTCTACCTTCACTAGATATATCTGTACCAAAATTTATTGATGAAAAAGGTACTTGTGCACCAGCTCTAGAATGCATCGTATTTAAATTATGTACAAAAGCTTCCATTGCTTGATAAGTTCTTTTATCAGTTTTTTCTAAAGATTTCTTTATTGACATATTAAATAATCTTTTCATTAAATCTGAATTCTTATAAAATTTTTCAAAATATTCTACCGTTACATCAATAGTATTGATTTTAGCAATTTCTTTTTCAATACTTGCCACATTAACAAAATCATTTAAATCTTCTAAATCAATATAATCTTTAATAGTTGTTTTCAACATTTTTCTAAATGTTTTTAAAACCCCCGGAGCTAAGTAATAATCGAATGCCGGAATACTTTGTCCTCCATGTTGATCATTTTGATTTGATTGAATAGCTATAGCTGCTAAAGCTGAATAACTCATAATATCATTTGGCTCTCTTAAATGTCCATGACCAGTTGAAAATCCATTTTTAAATAATTTATCTAAATCAATTTGCATACATGTTGTTGTACCCATTGCTTCAAAATCCATATCATGAATATGAATATAACCTTCATCATGTGCATCAGCAAATTTTTTCTTCATTAAATAAGCTTTAGAAAATTCTCTAGATACATTAGAACCAAATTGTAACATTGTTCCCATCGCTGAGTTTCCATCTATATTACCATTTTCTCTTTTTGCATCATCTTCCGCTGCACTCTTTAATGCTAAACCTTCTAAAGTTTTTAAAAACTTATGACTTCTTTTATCATCAGTAAACATTTCTCTTGCTTTACTTCTATTTTCTCTATAATTAGCAAAATTTTCAAATACATCTTCATATTTATCTTTTTTTAATGTATCTTCAATTATATCTTGAATATCTTCAATTTTAATACTTGCTTTATCACTATAATCCTTTTCAATTCTTTTAATTACATGACCATACACTTTTTGTATATCACTAGATGAATACTTTAATATTTCTTCATCGTCTTCATTTGTGACTTTAATACTGTCAAATCCCTTTTTAATTGCCATAGCAATTTTAGTTCCATTAAAACCTACTTTAGAACCATTTCTTTTTACTACTTTAATTGTTTCAAAAAATTCTTCTTTATTATTTGGCATTCTACTACTACCTTCCTTCCATATCCTCATTATAGCTTACGTTAAAATAATTGTCTACAAAAATTTAACTTTTTATTTTTTTAAAAAAATTCATTTTTGTATTTTTACCCTTATTTTACGTTGTTCGTATTTTTTAACAACTTCGCACTACCCTACATAAATACTAGTAAAAACCCACTTTTTGAACTTTTATTAAATTTTTTACATTTTTTTACTTTTTAGCATTTTTCATTTTCACATAATTGACATTTTAAACTTTTTCTCTCAAAAAACCTCAAAGAACGTTGCTTAATTTTCATTAAAATTTCTTAATATCTATTGCACATTTTTCGAACTTTGTTATAATAAGATTATACAAGGAGAGATAACTATGTTTAACAACAAAAAAATCCATTTAATAGGTATCGGAGGCATTAGTATGAGTAGTATCGCCTTAATGCTTTTAAATATGAATGCCCAAGTTTCAGGAAGCGACATTCAAGAATCAAATCTAACTAAAAATCTAGAAGAAAAAGGTATTAAAATAAAATATGGCCATCATCCAGAAATGGTTCATGATGCTGATATCGTAGTTTATACCGCTGCCATTCATGAAGATGATCCCGAAAGAATCGCCATCAAAGAAGAAAACAAAGAAAACTATGAACGTGCTGAATTTTTAGGTATGATGATGAAAGAATTTAAACATTCTTTATGTGTATCAGGAACTCATGGAAAAAGCACAACAACTGGCATGCTTAGTTTAATTTTCCTTGAGGCAAACCTTAATCCCACAATTCAAGTCGGAGCAATCTTACCAGAAATAAATGGAAATACCCACTTAGGTAACCATGATTATTTTATTATGGAAGCTTGTGAATATGTTGATTCATTTCTTCATTTTCATCCAACTAGTGCTATTATTACTAATATTGATAATGACCACCTAGATTATTTTAAAAATTTAGATAACATAAAAAAATCATTTTATAAATATGTTAGTCTATTACCAGAAGATGGTTATCTAGTAAAAAACAATGATGATGAAAACTCAAATGAACTAGATAAACACACAAATGCAACAGTTATCACATATGGTATTAATAATAATGCAAAGTTTATGGCTAAAAACATCACATGCAATTCTCTAGGACACTATTCATACGACATTTACTTAAACGATGAACTACTAACATCTATTAATTTAAATATAAATGGCAAACACAATATTTATAATTCCCTTGCTGCATTTGCACTTGCATACCAATATATAAAAGATATAAACGTTATTAAAAATGCTTTAGAAAAATATCATGGAGTTGGAAGAAGATTTGAATTCCTTGGTACATACAAAGATGCTTTAATCTATGATGATTATGCTCATCATCCATCTGAAATAAAAACAACTCTAGAAAGTGTTAAAAGTGTTAAACATAATGAATCGTGGGCAATATTTCAATCACACACATATTCAAGAACTGCTGAACACCTAGATGCATTCGCTGATATTTTAAGTAAATTTGACCATATAATAATAGCCAAAATATTTCCAGCCCGAGAAATAAACATTTACAACATCAGTGAAGATATGTTAGTTAACAAAATTAAAGAACAAAATCCTAATGTTTGTTATATCGAAGACTTTAATAAAATAATAGAATACTTAGATGAAAACATAAAGCCAAATGATTTAGTAATATCTATCGGAGCTGGCCCAATAAATGCTAATGTAACAAAAAAACTTATAGAAAAATAAATCTATAAGTTTTTTAATTCATTTCTATAATTTTCTAAAACATCAATTATTTCTAATCTAGTCTTACATCTACAAACTAAATTTTTTACCTCTTTATTTTCAGGTAGACCTTTTAAATAATTAAGTAAATGATTTATTATTTCTAAAACTGCTTGTTTTTCAGTTTTATCTTCACATAACTTATTCAAATGATATTCCATCATATCAATTTTTTCATTATAATCAATTACTTCAGGTAACTTACCACTTTCTAAGTATTCTACACATTCTTTTATTAACCAAGGGTTACCAAGAAGACCTCGTCCAATCATCACAGCACTACATCCAGTTTCATCAAGCATTTTTTTAGCATCATAACAAGATACTACATCACCATTACCAATAACAGGTATATCTACAGCATTAACAACTTCTTTAATAATATTCCAATCAGCCTTACCAGCATACCCTTGGGCCCTAGTTCGAGCATGCACAGTAATTGCACTTGCTCCATTTGCTTCAGCTATTTTAGCTATTTCTACCGCATTTATAGAGTTTTGATCCCAACCACTTCTAATTTTAACTGTAACTGGAACATTTACAGCACCCACAACAGCCTTAATTATTTCTCCAACCTTTTCAGGATTTTTAAGTAAAGCACTACCCGCTTGATTTTTAACAGCAACTTTTGGAACAGGGCACCCCATATTTATATCTATAATATCTGGTTTCATTTTCTCTTCAACTATTTTAGCTGCTTCCACAAATGATTTTACATCACCACCAAATATTTGTTGACTTATTGGTCTTTCATCATCATTCATTCTTAAAAGTTCAAAAGTCTTTTCATTCCCATAAGTAATTGCTTTATCACTAACCATTTCTGCTACAACTAGTGATGCCCCCATAGATTTACATATTCTTCTAAAAGTCATATTACTTATTCCTGCCATCGGCGCAACCACTATTTTTCCATTAATTTCTACATTTTTAATTTTCCACATAAATCCCCCATAAATTATTTTCGTAAAATACCAACATCTCCAGAGTTAAGTAAAAATGCATTAGCATCATCAGTATCTAAATGAGCCTCAAAATAACCATCTTCACTTACTTTTGCTTTAACTAATATTGCTCCAGGTTTTACGCCATTTATTTCTAAATATAAATCTTCCCCATCTAAAACTTTATACTTTTTGGCATCTTCCGGACTAAAATGAACATGTCTATCTGCTATTATAGCAAAATTTCCAGATATTTCTCCCTTATCAGTTTTAATTTTAATTAAACCAGCTCCATCTAAATTACCACTTTTTCTAACTGGCAACCTTAACCCAAGTCTCCTTGCATCACTAGCGGAAATTTCTACTTGATTATATTTTCTTTCTGGGCCAATAACCCTAACATTTTCTATTACGCCTTCATTAGTTTCTATTTTTACAGTCTCGATAGATGCAAATTGACCAACTTGATTTAAATTATTTCTAACATGTAATTCATGACCAAACAAGTTATCTATTGATTCCTTAGTTAAATGAACATGTCTTCCACTTATCATAATGTTAACTTTTTCTTCTAAATCAAATTTCATAATCAATTACCTCGCAATTAACAACTTTTCCTTTTTCTAATTCTACTTTTATAATATCAACGTCACTTAAATTATCATCAATTATAACTCTTTCATTAAAACTTAAAACTAATCTATCATCTAAATTATAACCATGTTCTAATTTATCAAGTAAATAACCCGTAATTGCACTTTTTTGTGTAAAAATAACCATATTCTTATTACCATTTTTCTTTATTATTCTATCAATTGCAATATTCATTCTTTTATTAACTTCATTCAAACTTTCCCCATGATTAAACTTAAAATCAAAGTCTCTTTCTTGCATAAATCTAAGCATTTTAATATTTCTTCTACCTAAATCTCCAATTCTTAAATCATTCAAAAAAGAATTAATATTTACATCTATATTTTTATAACTTGCATAATATTTAGCAGTTCCAATACTTGATGCATAACTTGATGAATAAACTATACTTGCATCAATTTTTTTAACAAGCTTCACACTTGCTTTTTCTCCTTCAATTGAAAGAGGTCTATTAATTCTTTTTTCTTCTAAACCTTCATCAGTTTCATATAATATATTATCAACGACCAAATTATTACTAACCAAATATAATGTCATTATGTATCACCATAATAATTTTATCAAATTAATTTAAAGTTGACAATATACAGAAATTGAACTATATTTAAAATATGAGGATAAATTTATGAAAAATATGTTAATTGAAATTTTTAAGCCAACACCTATTGAACTTACACTTGAAGAACTTGAAAAAAAGTTATATGGAAGAATAATTGCGGGGAAGACTAAAGAAAATATTTTAAATGATTTAAAGTTATTAGAATTAGAAGGAAAAATATTTTATGATGCTAGAAATAACACATACAAGACATTTCCCTCTAATTTTTTTATTACTAAAGTTACATCTGTAAAAGATAATGAATTTTATTTTAAAATTAATACCAAAGAATACAATTTGCCCAATAAAAACAGTCTAAAAAAGAAAGATACCATAATTTTAGAAAGAGTTCATAATAGATTTAAATTTATAAAAGCAATCCAAAATATCGAACAAGAAAAAAGTAACGATTATGATACAATTGCGGATTTATTTGATGCATACAATAAAAGTTATTCATTGCATGCTTTAGCCAAAATCATAAAAACTGATGATTTAACAACATTACAAAATACATTAACATCTTTAGAAGAACAAGGAAAAGTTTACTTTAATGAAGATGAAAATAAATATCAACCATTTCCCAAACAATACAAAATTGTTACCATTGAAACTGGCAAAAAAGGATTTTACTATATCAGAAACAAAGATAGTATATATCCTCTTAAAGATGAAGAAACTATAGGTATATTACCATTTGATAAAGTTATATTAGAAAAAACTAAAGATGGATTTTCTATCATAAAAGTATTAAAAAGAAATAATCCTAGAATTATCTGTGAAGTAACAGAAAAAGGCATCAGAGTCGTGGGCAATAACAATATAAAAATTAGATGTAATGAAAAAGAATTTAAAGAATTAAAATTACCTGTGGGAACTAGAATACTTGTTAAAATTGGAACTAAAGAAACAAATAAAGTTTATGATGTATCATTTATAGAAGTAACTGGACATAAAAATGATTTAACTAGTGAACTTGAAGCAATAGCATGCAACAATGGATTTATTACAAGATATACAAAAGAAGAATTAGAACAAATAAATTCTATTCCTAAAGAGGTTTTTGAAGAAGATAAAATTGGTAAAGTTGATTTAACTAATGAAACTATATTTACAATTGATAGAGCTAACACCAAAGATATGGATGATGCTGTTGGTATAAAGAAAACTAAAGACAACAAATATATTTTAACAGTATCTATTGCTCATGTATCACATTATATACCATATAATTCTCCATTATGGATTAGAGCTTCTAAAAACACAACTAGTCTTTATCTTGCTAACCACGTACTTCACATGTTACACCCTATTATTTCAAACGGAATTTGTTCTTTAAACCCTAATGTTGAAAGACTAGCTAAAACCTACAGAATGACTATTAATGAAAAAGGTTATGTTGAAAATTTAGAAATATTTGATAGTGTTATTAAATCTAAAAAGAAAATGACTTATGATGATGTTAATCAAATATTTTATGAAAACACAGTACCTGAAGGTTATGAACCATTTTTAAAAGATTTATCTTTATTACAAGAATTATCTCATATTATTGAAAACAGAAGAATAAAAAATGGTTCATTAGAATTTGATTCTAAAGAAATAGAATTTCTAGAAACCGAAGATAGTCTTAATTTATCAGCAAAGACCCAAAAAGAAGCTGAAAAAATAATTGCAAATTGTATGATTATTACAAATGAAGCTATCGCAGATTATACTCTTAATTTATGTCTTATTTCCATTTATAGAAACCATGAAATACCAATGGATGAAAAATTACGAGTTACTTTAAAATTAATTAAGTCAATTGGTTATAAAATAGAATGTTTAAAAGATACAACAGACCCACATGTTTTACAAAAAATTATTAATTCATTAAGCACTAAAGAAGAATTTTTCATTTTATCTTCTCTACTTTTAAGAAGTATGCAAAAAGCATATTACAGTACAGATAATGCTGGCCATTATGGTCTGCTTTAGATGGTTATTCTCAAGTAACATCACCAATAAGAAGATTTATGGATCTAATCATTGAATACATATTAGATAATATTGAAAATATGCTTGATCCATCATTTGATGTAGAAAGCTTTAAAAATGAACTTGAAGAATATGCTAAAAGAGCATCAATTATGGAAAGATGTGCAGATAAAGCAGAATATGAAGCTAATAAACTTTATATGGTTAAATATGTTAAAGAACATTTCGATGAAACATTCGAAGGATTTATTCAAGATATCACTCCACGTGGATTAATTATAAAAACCAAAGAATTAATCGAAGGCATTATTTTTTTTGAAGATTTAGATGATGGACTATACACTTATAATAAGGAATGTAGATGGTTAGAACATAAAAACAATAATAAAAAGATTATGATTGGTTCAAAAATTTTATTAACACCAAAAGAACTAGATGAAGAATTTAGAGTAATTTACTTTAATGGTAACTCAAATACTTTAATAAAAGAACAAACACTAACACGAAAAAAAGACTAAAAAAAATGTAAATATTCCAGTGGCTAGAACACTATTTTCATTTAACTTTGACATTTATATCAGTTTTCCACATTTTGTTTATAAATTGCTGGCGCGGGGCGGATACCCCCACCAGCCACGTTTAACCAAAGTTTATCACACTACCAAAGTTATTGGCGAATCTTTAGTCCCTGATCCCCCAGCATAGAGAACAGAAGACTTTAGATACATGACTGGACGAGAGCCGTACGCAGCGTTCGCGTAGTGGTGGCCCAGGTAGCCGCGGTCGTACAAAAAGAACACACTGTGGCTGTACGAAGAATTAGGCGCCATTGACCATTCATGTTGTCCCATGTACATCCAATTTATTGTTTTTATTGATGTTCCATTTGCATCGTTACCATTATAATTATTTAGAGTTGTTGTCCATGCACTTGGACTTGCCGCAAATCCATAGTCACTAGCATACACTAAACCTATTTTAGATGTGCCATTGCTAGGTCCATATGTTTTGGTAGCATTTGTTATTTCAGCATTATACATTTCACTTGGTGTTACAGAGATTGTTGTATGTCCACTAACTTTCCATGTTGCATCTTCAATCATATTTGACCATGTCATACCTATATTATTTAAATAATTTGTATTTAAATTTATTTTATTTAGCAAACTTGTACTCCATGTATTACTTGAATTATTTGCTGCTTTATAATTCCAGTAATATGCATCTACTGATGATAAACTTCCTTTATAGTATGTTGAATCCGGAGTACTTGAGCCATAATAATCTCCATCTGTTCCGAGTAATGCATTTGTGGCATAATCATATTTGATTAATTTTACTTTATCTTCGAATACTCCGATTATTCGATATAAATTATCTGTTGGACATGGTGTTTCTGTTGAGCCAAAACATACAAAATTATTTACCTTTTCACTTGCTCCTGCATATCTATATGAATTATCACCTGCTCCATTTGTTAAAATGGAGTTATGATAATAGATACCATTGTCTCCTTGAGTACATGTATATTGTGATACTACATATTCTGCTAAAGTCGGTATTTTTGTTTTTTGTATCATTAACTTAGCAGTAAAATTTTTTCCTACATTTCCTGATTGATTAGAATTATAGTTTACAAATGTTACTGTTACATTCCACTCTTCTGTTTTGGTACTTGTTGTTGTAATTTCTCTATTATTTAATATTGTTATTAATCCTGATTTTTTTGTTATATCAAAGCCTTTTATTGATGCACCTTTTCCATCAGTAACCGTTTTATAAGTTAAACCTGAAACGCTAGTTATTTCATTATTACTACCATCTTTAATAGATAATAAAATTTCTGGTGTATTATTATCTATTGAATAAGTAAATGTATTATTTGATATATTTAAATACAAATAATAATGTTCTGTTGCGGTATTTGCTTTATTATTAGCAGTTAGCATTGCTTTTGCAAACGTTGTACCCGTTTGATTTCCTTTGCCACTTGCAAAATTTTCTTGATTAAGTGATAAATTTAATGCTGAACCAGCCTCAAATGTAAAAGTGTCCACAGTATTAGCATTTATTTTAATATCAGTTTGAGCACCTTCACCTGTCTGAGCAACAAAAAATGCATATGTTGCTCCGATTATTAATACAAGTAATGCTAAACTTGCTACTATACTTAATATTATTGCTTGTTTTTTATTTTTCATTTTTTACCTCCATAGTTATTGTTTACCTATCATAAACAAATTATAGGTAAATTCTTCATACTTGTCAATGGTTAAATTATAACTATGTTAATATCTTTACAAGTGATAAGTATGAATAGATTAAAAGAATTACGAAAAGACAAAGATTTATATCAAAAAGATATCGCGGACTATTTAAAAATAGATCAATCCAATTATAGTAAATATGAACTAGAAAAAGTAAATATTCCAATTGAATACCTAAGACTTTTAGCTGATTACTATAACACTAGTGTCGATTACATTCTTTACAGAACTGACGAAAGAAAGCCATATTCAAAATCAATAATGAAAACATTTTATGCAAAAGAAAAAAATAATTGAGATTAATTCATCTCAATCATTTCTATATTATCTTCTTTATTACCCAACTTATCTAAATCAACACTATTAATACTATCAAATCTCTTAGTAATTTTTTCACTTGTGGTATGAAGTTCATCAATGCTTTGATTTACAGTTTTAACACTTCTAGCAAGTTTATCCCAACGTTCTTTATATCTTCCAAATTCTACACTTAATTTATTTAGTTCTTCATGAATAACTTTAGCATATTTATCTCTTTCCATATTTTTAAGTATCATACTAATAATAGAAACAGTACTAATTAATGTTGTTGGACCCGCAATCCATACTTTTTTACTATAAGCATAATTTAATAATTCAGCATGATAAGCATTAATTTCTGCAAATAAAGCCTCTGCTGGTAAAAACATGATAGCCTCATCAGTTGTTTCTCCAGGGATTATGTACTTTTCACTAATATCATTGATATGTTTTTTTACATCACTTACAAACATTTTTTCATAATAATCTCTTTCTTCTTTAGATTTAGTTCTATCCGTCATTCTTTGATAGTTTTCTAAAGGAAACTTAGAGTCAATTGCAATTGTACCCAAAGGTGATGGGGCATAAAGAATAGCATCTGCAATAACGCCAGTAGAAAGTTTAACTTGTGTTTTATAAATACCATTTTTATTACTTCCAAAAGCATTATTTAAAATATATTCTAAATTTACTTCTCCAAATGTACCACGAGTTTTCTTATCAGTAAGAACCCCTTGTAAGGAAACAATTTCTCCATTTAAACTATCAATTTTCTTTTGAGCTTCATCTATTTTATTTAATCTTTCTAAAACATTCATAAATGTTTTATTACTTTTTTCAAAATTTTGGTCAAGTCGTTCATTAACTATATCATTAATTAATGTTAATTTCTTTTCAATTCTTTCATTTAAAAGTTCAAAATCTTGAGTTAAAACTTTTGAAAAACCAAACTTAAACTCCCCAATTTCTTTATTAATATTTGCTTCAAAATGACCTAGTCTTTCAGTCATTTCATTATTGTTATTATTATTCTTTCTTAAAACTAGCACTAGTAAAAGTACTATAACTACTCCAAGTAGCCCAACAATTACATATTCCATACATTCTCCTTAAACTTTTATTCTTTTTAATTTTCCTATTTCATCTATATATATTTGATCTAAATCTAAATCACATAATTCATGATAAAGTCTCATAAAATTAGCATTAAATGGATGATATAATGAACCACTATTTCTAAGCCGTACACTAATACTATACTTACTTGCTAAAAATTGTTTTTCTATATTTCCTCTATCAAAAGTTATTACAAACTCATCATTAACTTTTGCTATTTTAAAGGAAGGTCCTACATCTACTGAATAATCATCACAAGACCATTTAATAACTTTATCTTGTACTAACATATCATAATTTGACGTTCTATGTAGTGTATTTTTATCGCGTATTTCATAAGGCAATGAACAATTAATCAAACTTTCATATAATTCATTAAATGTATCATAAACTCTTAAATTGCTTTCATTAATAATTACCTTATTATCAATATCTGCTCCTTTTAAAACAAAATATAAATCTAAATTACCAGCAAAAGATATTTCTAAACTAACTTTATCATTATTATATAATATTACCCTTGGATATTCTTCATCTATTCTTTTAATACCTAATCTCTCCATAACCACTACTATCCTTCAAAAAATACTTGATACCATTTTATAAATGTATAAACTGTCCAAATCTTTCTATAATTATCTTTCTTACCACTTAAATGTTCATTAAATAATTTATTTAAAAAATTCACATTAAAATATTTATTAGCAACATCACTATTTATTGTTTTTTCAATATCTTCCTTAAATTCACCATCTTTAATCCATTCTCTGATAGGTACTGGAAAACCTAATTTTTTCTTTTTATATGCATCAGTTGGAATAACTTTTCTTGCTGCTTCTCTTAAAGCTACTTTAGTGTTTTCCTTAGTTACTTTATAGTCAAATGGTAACTTTGATGCTACTTTAAATACTTCTTTATCAATAAATGGAACTCTTCCTTCAATAGATGATGCCATTGTCATTCTATCTGCTTTAAGTAAAATATCTTTCATTAACCAAAAATTAATATCTATTGCTTGCATTTTATCAATGTTACTATAATCTTTAAATTCATTATAAACATCTTTTGTTACATCAATTGCTTTTAATTCATAATTTTTCTTTAATACTTTTCTAGCCATTTTTTCTGAAAAATTTCTATTAACACCGATATAACTATTTTCTAACTTTTCACCACGTCTTACTAAAAAGTTAAAACCTCTAACTTCTGGAAACAAACCAGCAACTTTCCCAATTATATGTCTAATACAATAAGGAATTTTATTATAAAATTTATAATCAACTTCTTCTCTATAATAATTGTATCCTCCGAAGAACTCATCAGCACCTTCACCAGATAAAACAACTTTTAAATCACGACTTGCAAGTTTAGCAACAAAAAATAATGATATTGCAGCGGGGTCACTCGTAGGTTCATCTAGATGATACATAATCTTAGGTATAGCTTCTAGATATTCATCTTTTTTAATTATTTTACTTTCATTTTTTATACCCAATTTATTTGCTAAATCTTTAGCATAATTTATTTCATCATATTTTTTATTTTCATAACCAACTGTATATGTTTTATCAGGTTTAGCTAAAGATACAATATATGATGAATCAATTCCACTAGATAAGAAAGAACCAACTTCAACATCTGCTATTAAATGTCTTTTTACACTATCTTCCATAACATCACCAATATTTTTAACAGCATCTGTAAAACTCATTGTATCTTCTTTAAAATCCAATTTAAAATATTTATTTATCTTTATATCTTCATCTTTATATAATAAACTACAACCCGCATCTAATCTATAAACACCTTTAAAAAATGTTTCATTCGTAGGTACAAAACTAAATTCTAAGTAAGTTTCTAATATATCTTCATTAAATTCTTTCTTAAAATCTGAAACATCTAAGAAGGATTTAATTTCTGATGCAAACATAAAACTATCATTCATCTTTGCATAATAAAGTGGTTTAATTCCAAAATTATCTCGTGCTAAAAATATTTCATTACGATTTTTATCATGAATAGCAAAAGCAAACATTCCCCTTAAGTGTTTTGGTAAATCCGTATGCCATTCTTCATATCCATGAACTAATACCTCGGTATCACTCTTCGTTTTAAATTCATGACCTAAAGATTCTAGTTCACTTCGTAACTCAACATAATTATAAATTTCACCATTATAAACTGTTACAACACTGTTATCTTCGTTATAAATTGGTTGGTCCCCAGTTGAAAGGTCAATAATTGATAATCTACGATGACCAAAAGCAACATCACCATCAATGTAATAACCTTCACCATCTGGTCCACGATGCACAATTCTATCATTCATTTTTTTAATAATATCTTTATTATCGCCTTTTCTAACTATTCCACACATTCCACACATCTTTAATCACCTAATACTTTCTTATAATAATTATTTACCATTATATTTTTACTCATTGACATTCTATTATTAACAACACTATTCATATAAGTAATATAATCATTACTTACATCTACGCCTTCATTTGGAACAAACTTTGTACTTTGAGAAAAATATTTACCTTTATCACTAACCCAGCTTCTATTACCAAATATTGCAAGACCTGGTTCTGTACTCAAAATATCTTTTCCAATAATAAGTCTTGAATCATACTTAACCCCAAACAAATTATATAAGGTTGGTAAAACATCTATTTCACTACCTACTTTATCTATTTTAACAGTTTTCATTTTATTATTCCATAATATAAAATTACTTTTATTTACTTCAATAATACTATCTTTTTTATAAGATGATATTTCATTTACCTCATCTAAACTTAAATAATATGGATAATGATCTCCAACTAAAGCAATAACTGTATCATCTAATACTCCAGCATCATTTAGTTTTTTAATTAATATTTCTAAAGCTCTATCAAGTTCTATTTGAGCTGCCAAATAAGCCTTTGGTTTTTCACTATAATCTAAATTTTTAACTTCATTATAATGTTTTTTTGCTGTGGCACTAGATGAAAATGTATAACCACCATGTCCACTAACAGTTACATAATATGTAAAGAAAGGTTTATCACTATTAATATAATCATCTATCGTAGCATTAATCATTTCTACATCTGATTCTGGCCAAGTTTTACAATTAATACTTTTTTCCAATCCATTAAAACATCCTTTAAAATTATCAAACCCTAATGATTTTAAATAAATATATCTATTTTGAAAATAAATACTATGATCATGATAAGCAAACGTATTATAATCCATATTTTTAAATATTGTACCAATACCAAAAGGATAATAATTTGTTCCCTGTTTCCAAGGGCTTAAGAAACCTGATGCTGCAACTAAACCTGTAAGTTCCTGAAATTCTCCCCCAATTGTACTACTAATCGTCGGAGTATAAAAGTTTTCAAAAACAAATCCACTATTAACAAGTTTATATAAAGTCGGAGTTAAATCTTTTCTTACGGCTATTTCATTAAAACTCTCAGCCATAAATAAAATTAAATTTTTACCTTTAAAATATCCAGTATACATATTTTCTTTCGTACCACTTTCGCTTTTAAAATATTCATGCATCGCTTTAATAGTTTTATTACTTTCACTACTTATTAATTTATCAAAATCAATATCTAAATTATTATATTTATATTCTTTTGTATCACTATTATTATCATTATTATTTACATCATCTAATGGTTTATTTGGTATATCAATTATTTCTTCAAATCCAAAAACATTTCTATAAGTATCTATAAAAAATGCATTTACTACCCCAAAAGTTCTTACATTTAAATCAATATTATTAACACTTGTATATAACTTATATGATGAATTAACTTCATTCTTATTTATATTTAAAATGCCATAAAACGATAATCCCGTTAAAACACATAACACGATTTTAACAATATTAGTTTTTACATCATCTTTTTCTATCACAATAATTTTATTATAGATTAAAAATAATATAAATGGCATAAAATTTAAAATAAGACCTATAGTATTGGCAATAACTAAATCTAGACCATCCCCTGCAAAAGAAGCAATCTGTCCACTTGCTCCAATTAATGTCCAATCAAAATAAAAACCAAACATCTTAAATACACAAAGTTGAACACTATATAAAAATCCTAACAAAAATAATCCGCCTAAAAACATTACTTTATTAACTTTTCTATTAAACAATTTACCTATTATACATATAAATATTGTCATAAATAAATTAAATACCATCACATATAAAAGACTAATATTAAAAATATCAATATTATTAAACAATCTAAATATCAATTCTAAATATAATAAAACAATAAACATTACAATACTTAAATAAAATGTTCTTAATTTAAATCTCTTCATAGAACGTTCTCCTACTAAATATTATACCACTTCTCATCGCTTTTATATATATTTATTTACATTGCTTTACACAATAAAAACTCTAAAACATCACATAAGGTTTTAGAGTTTCTCCATCAACTTCATATATAGCTAAATCTTTATTATCATACATCATAATAACTTTATCTTTAATATTATATATATTACTTATTTTACCACCATTTAATATTGTTTTTAAATTACATTCCTCAATATTTATACAAGGATAATCTAAAAACTCATGTATATTTTTACCCTTATAATTATTATTTTTAATATCTTCTAGTGTAAATGCTTCATCAATTCCAAAAACCCCTTGATGAGTTCTAACTAAACTTTTCATACATCCAACTGTACCTAACATATCACATATATCTTCAATTAAGCTTCTAATATATGTTCCTTTAGATACTTTAGTTTTAATCTTTATAATATCTTCATTAAAACTAATTAATTCTAAATTATATATATATACCTCTCTTTTAGGTAATTCAATTTCTATATTTTCTCTTGCATATTCATATAACTTTTTACCATTAATTTTAACCGCAGAATATTTAGGAACAGTTTGTAAATATTTCTTTGAAAATTTTTCTATTACATCTAGAATATCATTTTTTAAAATAACTTTATTACTTGTATCTATAACATTTCCTGTTATATCACCAGTATCAGTTTTAATACCTAATTTTATTTCTGCAACATATTCTTTTTCTAAAGCAGTTAATAAATCAACTAGTTTAGTATATTTACCAGTTAAACAAACAAGAACTCCAGTTGCAATTGGATCTAGAGTTCCCGTATGTCCTATTTTTTTAGTATTTAATATTTTACTAAGTTTATTAACAATATCTCTACTTGTAAAACCCTCAGGTTTATTTACGACTAAGAGTTGGTCCATCAATTTCTCTCTTTCCTAAATCTTTAGTAAATAAACAATCTAATTCTTCATAACCTAAAGCTTTAACAAACTTAACTGTTACATCATCATCTACTACAGCAATATTAATTATTTTTTGTTTAAAATTATCAGTTAATTCTTCTAATCTATTTATTATTTCATTTAATATTTCCATTTTTTCTAAAACATCTGGATAATTAGTTAACAAAATATGACTTACATCTAAAGAATCTTTTCTTAATACTACTCTAGCAATTCCCAATAAAACATTTTGTTCATTTAAGCACATTAAAAACATTACATTTCTTTCGTCATTTTTAACTAACTTAATTGCATGCATTAATGAACTATTATTTAAATCTTTATTACTTAACTTAGATTCATCAGTTGTAAAATGAATATCATAATTAAATAATCTTTTATCTTTTGTTACATTTTGACAATGTTTATAAAATTCTTCAACTGCTACTCTTTCATAAATTTTAGGTATATCTCTAGTTATTTCTATCATTATTTATTATCCCTTTCAATTTTATCAATAATTTTTTCTATTTTTTCACCATAAGCAATAGATTTATCAAAAATAAATTTAAGTTCTGGTGTATGTCTAATTTCTAGTCTTTCACTTAACTTACCACGAATAAATGGTGCAGCTTCGTTAACCTCTTTTTCCAAAGTTTTTTCATCCATATCCATGATAGAGGTAAAATATATTTTGCAGTAACTTAAATCATTAGTTACATCACAACCAGTTATGGTTATACTTTTAAGTATTTCATCATTAACTTCATTAATTAATATATCACCAAGATATCTTTGAATATCACTAGCAATTCGTGCAATCTTATACTTAGGCATGTTTTACCTCAACCATTTCATATGCCTCTATAGTATCCCCTTCTTTAAAATCATTAAATTTTTCTAAAGTAATACCACATTCAAAGCCTTTTTTAACCTCTTTAACTGTATCTTTTTCTCTTTGTAAAGATGCGATAACTTCATCACTTGCTATAACAACTCCATCACGAATAACACGAGCCATTGCTCCGTTTTTAACAATACCACTTGTTATATAAGAACCAGCTATATTACCAATCTTAGAGAACTTAAATATTTTTCTAACCTCAGCAGCTCCAAGGACTTTTTCTTCATATTCAGGATCTAACATACCATTAATAGCAGCTTCAATATCTTCAACTAATTTATAAATAATTGTATATAATCTAATATCTATATTGTTATCTTTAGCAATATCTTTAGCATTATTTGATGCAACAACATTAAATCCAATAATAATAGCATTTGATGCACTAGCAAGCACTACATCAGATTCTGTAATAGCACCAATACCACTTCTTATTACTTTAACAGATACATCTTTTTCTTTAATTTTTTCTAAAGCATTTTTAACAGCTTCTTCAGAACCACGAACATCTGCTTTTAAAACAACATTTATTTCTTTATTACCAGCATCAACTGATGCAAATAAATCATCTAAAGAAACCTTCTTATCTTTACCAGCATTCATTTTCGCAGCATCACGACGTTTTTCGGCAACATTTTTAGCTTCAGCTTCTGTTTCAAAGGCCATGAATTTATCTCCAGCCGACGGATTTTCTGTTAAACCAGTAATTTCTACCGGAGTAGATGGTCCAGCTTCAACTATAGATTCTCCACGATCATTTTTCATTGTTCTTACCTTTGCATAACTTGTACCAACAACAATTGGGTCTCCAAGTCTAAGTGTACCATTTTGAATTAAGAATGAGGCAATACCTCCGACATTCTTATCAAGGCGAGATTCAATAACAGCTCCAACTGCATAACGATTTGGATTAGCCTTAAGTTCATTTACCTCAGCAATTGTAAGAATTGTTTCTAGTAATAATTCAACACCTTCACCAGTATGAGCAGATATATTAATAAATGGAATATCTCCACCCCAGCTTTCCGGTGTAATACCAATTTCAGCCATCTCTGTTAGAACTCTATCAATATTTGCATCTGGTTTATCTATCTTATTAACAGCTACAATAATTGGAACATTTGCACTTAAAGCATGATCAACAGCTTCTTTAGTTTGTGGTTTAACACCATCATCTGCAGCAACAATTATAATAACTATATCCGTAACTGATGCTCCTCTTGCACGCATTTCTGTAAAAGCAGCATGTCCTGGAGTATCAATAAATGTTATAAGTTCATCCTTATATTTAGTTTGATAAGCCCCGATATGTTGAGTAATTCCTCCGAATTCTTTATCAACCACATGGGTATTTCTAATATAATCAAGTAATGTAGTTTTACCATGGTCAACATGTCCCATTATAGTTACTATCGGAGGTCTTTTAACTAAATCTTCTTCTTTATCAATTATTTCATAAGATTCAAAATTAGTAACATCTTGAGTTTCTTCTCTTTTTAAAGTCTTTTTATAATCAAGCGCTATTATTTCTGCATTTTCAAAATCAATTGGTTGATTTAAACTTAACATTAAACCATTTTCCATTAATTTCTTAATTATTTCAGCTCCACCAACATTTAAAACATTTGCAAATTCTGATACACTCATACCATTTTTATATAAAACAATATTTTCATCTGTTTCATTTTTCATAAGTTTATTCTTATGCTTATACATTTCTTTCTTCTTTAAATTGAAATCTTGCTTACTTGCATCTTTCTTCTTCAATTTTTCTTTGGCAATACTATCTTTCATACTTTTATCTACCCTTGAAGAAGTCATTATTTCATCTACTTTATCTTCAATATCCTCTTCTTCTTCAAAAGTAATTTCATCATCCGTAGAAATTAAATTAATAGTATTATCTAGCATAATAATATCATCATCTGTTAAATAATCGTCCTTATTATTAACATTAATTGCTAACTCATGACATTTCTTTAATATTTCTGCCACTGATAAATTTACATCATTTGCATATTCTGAAACTTTCATTTAATCACAACCTTTCTTTATTTATTAACTATTTTTTCTAACTCTTCATATATCTTATCAGGTATTTCCACTTCTAATATCCTATTTAATAATTTATTACTTTTAGCCTTTTTTATAACCTCAATATCTTTTTTTAAATATGCTCCACGTCCATTTGCTTTACCAACTGTATCAATAATTACTTCACCTTCTGGTGTTCTAACTACCCTAATTAATTCTTTTTTAGGTAATTTTTCTTTAGTAATTACACATGAACGCATGGGAATTTTCTTCATTAATTATTACCTGCTTTTTGAATTTCTTCCATTGTTTTAATTTCTAAATGATATTTGGTTAACTTACTAGCTAATTTAATATTACTTCCTTTTTTACCAATTGCTTGTGATAAATTATCATTATTAACTATTACTAAAGCATTTTTTTCTTCAGCATCTGGTATTGACACAATTACATCTTTAGCTGGTGTCATAGCATTTTTAATAAATTCTACAGGGTCTTCACTATATAAAACTAAATCTACTTTTTCACCCTTTAATTCTTTTAAAATACCTGCAATTCTTGAACCTCTTTCTCCGATACAAGAACCAATTGCATCAATTCTATCATTTGTTGAATATAAAGCTACTTTTGTACGAATACCTGCTTCCCTAACTACTTGAGTAATAATTATTGTGCCATTTGCAACTTCAGGTATTTCATGTTCAAATAATCTTTTAACAAATCCATAATTTTTTCTAGATAATTTAATGATAGGTCCTTTTGGTCCACTTTCAACTTTACTTACATAAACTTTAATACTTGAACCCATTACTATTTGTTCACCAGGGATTGTTTCTTTTTTAGGTAATATTCCTCTCGTTCTACCTAAATCAATATAATAGTTATTTTGATCTTCCATAGCTACCATACCAACCATCAATTCATCTTGTTTATCAGCAAATTCTTCAATAACACTATTCTTTTCTGCTTCTCTTATTTTTTGCATAACTACTTGTTTTGCAGTACCAGCTGCCACTCTTCCAAAATCTTTTGGTGTTACTTCTTCTTCAATAGTTTCTCCTACTTTTATAGTTGGTACCTTTTTAATAGCATCTTCCAGTAATATTTGGGCATCTCTATTTATTTCAGGTTCTACTCTAGTAATATTACCTTCTTCATCTTCCACTACACTACCTTCATCAATTTCAGGTACAACCACATAATAAGAATAAACTTTAATATCTCCAGTTTCACGATTAATATTTACTCTAACATTAGTTTTTGAATTGAAATTTTTCTTATACGCTGTTTGAAGTGCTAATTCTAATGCTTCAAATATTATATCAGCACTTATATTTTTTTCTTCTACTAAATTATTTAACGCCTTAATTAATTCTTTACCATTCATTTTACTCTCCTCTTTCTTTGCTTACTACATCTAGTATATAACTATCATCAGTTATATCAGCTTTATCTACTACTTCATTTACAATTTTTGTTGCATCAACAATAGTTTCTAAATCAATTCCTCCGATTTTATCTAAAGTAATCGTTAAAAAATGATACTTTCCTTTCTCTTCAAAAGTTACATCATCAACTATTATTTCCTCACTATCCAATTTTTCTTGTAAATCAATTTTAAGTTTCTCCAAAACTAGTTTCATAAACACCTCCATAACTAATAATAAAAGTGGGATTTTCTGCCCACTTAAAACTGATAAATAAATTATACCACATCTTTTACAAAAATAAAAGAAAAATATGTGATTTTCACAGAAAAAATCGCAAAAAAAGAGTCGCATATTAACGAGCTCTTCTATATCTTTCTTTTGGATCTAAATATTTTTTTCTAAGTCTTATTTCTGTTGGAGTTATTTCAATATATTCATCATCTTCAATAAATTCCAACGCTTCTTCCAAAGTAAATTTCTTAGCTTTATTTAATACTATTGCTTCATCAGCATGAGCGCTTCTAGTATTAGTTAGTTCTTTATTCTTACAAGGATTAACATCTAAATCGCCTTCTTTATTAGCAATGCCTACGATCATACCAATATAAACATCCGTTGATGGATCCACAATCATTGTACCTCTACTGCTTAAGTTAAATAATGAGTAACCAAAAGTTGTCCCATTAACCATAGAAACTAAAACACCATTTTTACGTCCTGAAATAGCTCCAGCATAAGGTCCATAAGAATCAAATGAACGAACCATAATACCTTCGCCTTTTGTTTCGGTAATAAATAAACCACGATAACCGATTAATCCTCTAGTGGGAACTAAATATTCACATTTTGTATATCCAACTTCACCTGGTGTAACACTTTGCATAATTCCTTTTCTTTCATTTAAAGAATTAATTACAGTTCCAGAATATTCATTTGGTACATTAACAATAACTTTTTCATATGGCTCACATTTTTCACCATCTATTTCTTTAAAAATAACTTCAGGCTTAGAAACAGATAATTCATATCCTTCTCTTCTCATATTTTCAAGCAAAATTGATAAATGAAGTTCACCACGACCACTTACCTTAAAACCATCAGCACCTTCTAATTGTTCAACTTTTAAACCTACATTAGTTTCAAGTTCTTTTTCTAATCTTTCTTTTAAATGTCTACTTGTTAAAAATTTACCACTTTGACCAGCAAATGGAGAATTATTAACTAAAAAATTCATTGATAATGTTGGTTCTTCAATCACAATTTTAGGAAGTGGATTAATATTATCCTTTTCACAAATTGTATCTCCAATAGAAACGTCTGAACACCCTGCTACAGTTACGATATCTCCAAAATAAGCAACAGGAACCTCAACTCTTTTAATGCCTTCATTAACAAACAATTTAGTAACACGAAAAGACTCAACTTTTCCATCATTTGTTGCTAAAGAAACAGTTTCACCAGACTTAATCTTACCTTTGTTAATTCTACCTATACCAAGTCTTCCAATATAATCATCATATGCAAGTTGACATACTTGTAATTGTAATGGATCAGCCTCATTACCTTCAAAAACTTTAGTATTATTTACAATAGTTTCTAACAATGGCGTTAAATCCTTACCTTCATCACTCATATTATAAATTGCATAACCACTTCTAGCACTACCATAAAGAATAGGAAAATCTAGTTGTTCATCTGTTGCACCTAATTCCATAAACAAATTAAATGTCATATCAACGACTTCTTCAGCTCTCTCATCTTTTTTATCAATTTTATTAATAAATAAAATTGGTCTTAAATTATTCTGTAATGCTTCTTTTAAAACAAATCTAGTCTGAGGCATAGGGCCTTCAGCAGAATCCACAAGCAAAATAACTGTATCAACAGTTTTAATAACTCTTTCAATTTCACTGGAAAAATCAGCATGACCAGGAGTATCAACTATATTAATTTTATAATCCTTATATTTAATAGCACAGTTTTTAGCTGTTATAGTAATACCTCTTTCTTTTTCAAGGTCTCCACTATCCATTACACAATCAACTAATTCTTCATTTGCTCTAAAAACACCACTTTGTCTTAGCAAACCATCAACTAAAGTAGATTTGCCAGCATCAACATGTGCAACTACGGCAATATTTATTATCTTATCCATAAAACTTCACCCTTTTTTCACGTAAATACCAATAGATAATAATACAAAATGATGTAATTGTCAAGAAAAACATAATATTTTTAATAAAAGAATTTTACTAACAAAAAGAAAATAAATGTAATAAAATATACACAACAAAAATCCTCTATTTTAAAATGAGGATTTTGTTATCTTTAAATTCATACAAAAAAATATATTCATCACTAACTTATATAAAAATATACTTAAATTAATTAATTTTGTTTTTTTCTATAATAAATAAAACACCTGTAACACCAACTAGTGATATAATACTAGAAATAAAATACATTACAATATCATCATTAGTTTTAGGATTAACTATATTATTATTCTCTTCGATAGCAACTATTCCATAATGACTTAAATGTGACGTTTCAAAAACAATATATCCATTTTCTACTTTTGCTTCTATAGTTTCTTTTATTTCACCATCCAAAATATAAACTACTTCATATTTAGAATAACCTTTTAAATCTTCTGGTAAAGCAATTTTTATTTTCATTTTAGTATTATCAATCTTAACTACTTGAC
>OIYR01000172.1_pt1 | contig 36959 bp, 24 predicted proteins | sample 1588221 | NCBI WGS metagenome assembly OIYR01 (sample SAMN03283292) | human gut metagenome | biome: human-associated habitat; material: feces | host: Homo sapiens | place: Peru | collected 2012
CAGTCTTCACCGTTAAGCCAGTTGCCATCGCCGTTGCCGACTGCTGTGATGTATTTGAGTTCCCACTCACCTGCATACTCAGCGTCAACTGCCGTTTCCTTTGTATCAGAGTTAAAGTAAACTCTTACATAACCTGTATCATTTGTTGTAATGGCAATGTTGTTATCGGCAGGATAACATTCATCCCATGTTCCGTTTGTTACCTTGCATCCGTAAGAACCGGCTGCAACATCATCAAACTGGATCATATAGTCATAAGATGCATCGTTGTATGTATAGTCGCCCTTAGTCATCTCGTTCTCGGCAGGATCCCATACGTAGCCTGTAAGACCTTCGTCACCTGCTACTGTCCAAATCTTTGCAGGAGCTGTTGTCGGTTCTGTCGGAGCTGTTGTCGGCTCTGTCGGAGCTGTCGTCGGCTCTGTCGGAGCTGTTGTCGGCTCAGTCGGCTCTGTTGTTGTTACAGGCTCTGTCGTTACAGGTTCTGTTGTTACAGGCTCTGTTGTAACAGGTTCTGTTGTTGTCGGCTCAGTCGGCTCTGTTGTCGGATTAGGATCTACGCCAAGCAACTCAGCAATAGTGGAGAGCGGAGCTGTCTCAGGATATGTTTCGGGATCAGCAAGCTCTGCTTCGTATGCATTTGCATAGTAATCATAAACTTCCATCGGTGTTGTACCAACTATTTCGCAGTCAGCCAAAACGATTTCCTTAGTAATGATTTCAGCATTCTTTACAGCATAGTTGTGAAGGAACTGAGACATAATCTCAGCCTTTGGCTGATGTGCAGGAAAGTAAGAATCTGTTGGCGGAACGATTTTACCTGTTGAGGTAATAACAGCTCTTGCGCCGTACTTATCAGAGTTCTTCTCCCAGCCGCCTATGTAATCAAGCTTTTTGGAGTCAACCGAGTTCTCGGTTCTCTTATCTTCACCCAAGCAATATACTGTATCGCCGAGGCATTCAATGCCTACAAGTACATCGCCTGTCTGCGGTGTGTTTTTTTCTGCAGTAGTTGCACTGAAGTTGAGCGCATAGTCAGCACCTGCTTCAACCGCAGCCGGATTTCCGTCCTTGTCTTTCAACTTAGCTGTGTCATATGCGTACAAATCTGTTGTACCGGCAACCTTAGCGCATTTTGTTGACTTTACCTGCCATGCAGGCTTTTCAAGCTCAGTGCCGCCGTAAATGCCGAAAAAGTTACAAAATACGGATTTTACAGTTCCCCAATATGACGGGGCTCTGAAATAGATTAAGGTTGTTGTTGGTTCATCGGTTGCAGAAGCAGTAACGGAAGCAAGACAAGTAAAGCTTGAAACTGCAAGCATTAATGCGAGAAGCAAACTGATGAACTTTGATGATTTCTTCATCGTTAATTCCTCCTTTTTGATTACTCATATTTTGAGTAATCATATTATACATTAAAAATTTTGGATTTACAAGTGTTTTTTAGAAAAATTGTTAATAAATTTTTTCAAATTATAAGAGTATAATAAAACATTTATCTGCCATTTTTTGGTAATTTTTTGCATTTTATCAAAAGCTATTGACACTGCAAAAAATTAAAGGTATTATTTTTAGTGGATATTTCATAAAAGTGAGGTCGTATTATGGATAACAACAAAAAAACTATGGAAAAAATCGTTGCCCTCTGCAAAGGCAGAGGATTTGTATATCCCGGTTCCGAAATCTACGGCGGACTGGCTAACACCTGGGACTTCGGACCTTTGGGCGTTGCGCTGAAAAACAACATTAAGAATGCTTGGCTTAAAAAGTTTGTTCAGGAAAACAAATACAATGTCGGTCTTGATTCGGCAATACTTATGAATCCGCAGACCTGGGTAGCTTCGGGCCACCTCGGCGGCTTCTCCGATCCGCTTATGGACTGCAAGGAATGTAAAACACGTCACCGTGCAGACAATCTTATTGAAGATTTTGACGGCACTAACGTTGCAGGCTGGACAAATCAGCAAATGACCGACTATATTAATGAAAAGCAGATTCCCTGTCCGAACTGCGGCAAGCACAACTTTACCGACATACGCCAGTTTAACCTTATGTTCAAGACCTTTCAGGGCGTTACCGAGGACAGCAAAAACGAAATTTATCTTCGTCCCGAAACCGCTCAGGGAATATTTGTAAACTTTGCAAATATTCAGCGCACAAGCCGTAAAAAAATTCCGTTCGGTGTTGCTCAAATCGGCAAATCATTCAGAAATGAAATTACTCCCGGCAATTTTATTTTCCGCGTCCGTGAATTTGAGCAGATGGAACTTGAATTTTTCTGCAAGCCCGGAACCGACCTTGAATGGTTTGAGTACTGGAGAGCTTTTTGCCGTGATTTTCTGTATTCGCTTAATATTAAAGAGGAAAACCTGCGTTTGCGTGACCATTCTGCCGAAGAACTTTGTTTCTACTCAAAGGCAACCACGGACTTTGAATATCTCTTCCCGTTCGGTTGGGGCGAGCTTTGGGGCGTTGCCGACAGAACGGATTATGACCTTACTCAGCACAGCAAAACAAGCGGTAAAGCGCTTGAATATTTTGACCAGACAACAAATGAAAAGTACATTCCTTATGTAATCGAGCCGTCGCTCGGCGTTGAACGTCTGTTCCTTGCAATCGTTGTTGAGGCTTATGACGAAGAACAAATTGACGAAAAAGATACCCGTGTGGTTATGAGGCTTCATCCTGCTCTTGCTCCGTTTAAGGCTGCGGTTCTTCCGCTCTCAAAAAAGCTAAATGAGCAGGCTGAAAAGGTACACGATATGTTGTCAAAGGACTTTATGACCGATTATGACGACGCAGGCTCTATCGGCAAACGTTACAGACGTCAGGACGAAATAGGAACTCCGTTCTGTATCACCTATGACTTTGATTCTATCGAGGACAACTGCGTTACTGTCCGTGACCGTGACACAATGCAGCAGGAGAGAGTTTCCATTGACAAGCTCAGCGAGTACATCGCAGACAAAATCAAGTTTTGATAACATAATACAAAAATTAAGGAGCTGTCGCATTTTTGATGTGACAGCTCCTTTTTATGAAATTAAATTTTAAAAGCTTTGGGAAGATAACAAATTTACCACAATAAATAAGAAAATTTCAATACTCGAAATTATCAGTCCTGCCTTTGCCAAGCCGTGCGCCTTGTCCTTTTGATTTACTGCAAGATCTATTATTCCAAGGATGAGTCCGAGTACGGAACCGTAAAATGTCATTGCGCATATAAAGCTAATGATGCTCATTGCAGACTGCGGCTTTTTTATTGCGGCAACAAGGCTTTGCTGCGTGTTTGCATCCATAGAATACCGGGTTATCTCAGGAATATAGTCGGGCTGATCAATATTTATCTGCGCCCTGCCGTTCCAAGACGCATATATTTTTACAGCGGAACTGTTACTCGGAATACAAACTGTTCTGCTGTAATTTTTATTACCTATCTTTAAGACAACAGTGTGCATACCCGGCATCAGATGATAAGATAAGGTCTGACCGTTCAGGTAATAGTTCATCTGCCCCGTATCAACAATCCTCACTACCATTTTGACGTTATTATTAACAGTTCCGTAGTTGATATACAAATTAGGTCTGTTGCCCCCGGAAGCAATATTGCCACCAAATTTATTTGAAGCATAGGTGCTTTTTATTTCCTGCGGTCGACAGGCGGGGTTTAATATCTTTGCTCCACATTCGCTGCAAAAAATCGACTCACGCAAGCCGTCAATCTCATATTCCGCACCGCACTGCGGACAAAAAACCTTAACTGACATTGCCCCACTCCTTACTTTAGCTTACACATATGAAAATTCACCCGAATATTTTGAGTATTTCTTCCTTGTGTGCCATTATTGCGTCATAGCCTTCTTGGATAGTTTCATCAACGCTGTCCATAGAGAAAAGCTGTGTGTTTTCATTATTAATCTCAACGGCATAATCCGCCATTTTCATTGATTCTCTTGTACCGTCTATCGAATACACATCAAGCGCACGCCAAATAACCTTGATAAGACCTCCGAGTCCTGCGTCGGGATCGTAATTCATAATATTGAATCCTATTGCAAGCACTTTGCCGACACCCATATCCTTGAGGACTTTTACCGGAAGATTATCTTTTGAGCCGCCGTCAATAAAGTTATAGTTTTTATAACTGCAGGTCGTATAAATTGCAGGAAACGACATACTCGCACGCACCGCAGTTTCAAGCGGAGCGCCTGTTATGTAGTGAATATGGTCATTTTCAAGATGTTCGTCTTTAGTTGTAAAAATACACTCGTCGGTAGTCAGCGTATCCACCGTAGCTATCGAAAGATTTATCGGCAGATCCTCAAAGCCCTTGATACCCTTTTCATCCATTATTTCACGGATAACTCCCGAAATAAGTTCTCCTGACTTTATACCGTCCTTTTGTATCTTCTTATTAAGAATAAGCTGTGCAAGCGATCTGAAAATCAGACCGTTGTCAATTTCGGCAAGCGTTTTCCAGTGCTTTTTTGCGACTTCTTTCATTTCGTCCGCTTCAAAGCCCATTGCAATTATCGCCGCCATAGCCGCGCCCGAGCTTGTACCCGAAACATACTGCGGACGTATACCAAGCTCATATAGAGCCTTTATTGCGCCGATATGGGCAATCCCCTGCAATCCGCCGCCCGAAAAGGCTATGCCGATTGCGTTTTTCCTATCCTGATTTTCCACGATAGTCACCTTTTCCTTTATCCTTATAATTAAGTAACCACTGATTAAACCGGCTCTTATTTAATAAAATCTATACACATTGCAATATGACTCGGTTTCTACAAAATAGTCATACCAGTTGTAATAATCCTCAAAATTGCAGTCTGCCTGAATCAACTCATAGTTCTTAAATTTTGTATTTTCGGTAATGTATTTTATCACCGTATCATTATCGGCAAGGCGTGAAATATAAACCGTTACATCGTCAAGAGAATTCAGAGTTTGGTCGGTTTTCATCGCTGACAGACTGTCGGTTTCCTGCCTGTCAACATCACCGTTGTTCATATATGCACCCGCAAGCTCGCTTATCTTGCCGTTTGTAACTATTCCTCGCTTTGTCGCAAAGCTCTCAAGTTCATCGCCGAGTGTTTTTGACATTTCGGTTGTCTTTACTATCATAGTGCCGTCATACTGCATAAACTTGTCGATACATTTATTCCATTCAAGCATAGCCGTGCCAACAAAAACGCAGTTGTCGGTCTTAGGTTCATAAAGATTTGTTTTACCGTAAGTATAATAGGGCTTTACCGTTACAAATGTAACCGCAAATGCAAGCAACATACTTATCGGCAAAACAAGGCGCACCTGCTTTGGCTTTATCAAATTAAATATCCTGATAAACGCAAAGGCAAACAGCATTGCTATAATCGGCAACGACGCCATTACATAACGGTCGCTGTTAAACGGCGACACAAGTGAAATGCCGATAAAGAATACGATTGCGGGAATTGCAACTATTGTTGCCTTGCGGCTGAGTTTTTGCTTTTTGAAAAACCTGAAATAAACTCCAAAGCCCAGTGCACAAACCGCACAAAATACAAACAGCCATATCTGATTAAGGAACAAGTCCTTTGACAAGATTTGAATGTAAGTACACAACTTATAGATAACATAAGTAACAACGGTTACAAAATCAATTGAAAAGCTCAGCGAACCGAAACCTCTGTTTCCGCCGAGAACATTTGAGATTATGTACGGATAGATGCATAGAGCAAGCCCTGCGCCTATGACTGCTGAAACAATGTATTTTATAAGATCCTTATAACACTTTTCCTTGATTTTGAACACAAGAAAAACAAGTCCGACAAGTCCCGCAAACAGAATAAAGTAATACTGAGTCAATATGCCGAGCATTACTATAAGAACCGTAAGCAGACAGTCGCAGAACTTAACGTTGTTTTTTCGGTCATAAAGCCTTAGCGTCATATACAAAAACGCAAGCACAAAAAACGTCAGCGTAGAATACATACGCAGATATATAGTTGTAGTTATGCAGGCTATGCTGAAAGCATACGCCGCAGTGCCGATAAGAGCATAAAGATTGTTGTCGGTCACACGTTTTGCAATTTTATAGAGCAATATAAGAACACCCGTCATTGCAAGCAAATTTACAGAATATGCAAGCCATTTGTTAAAAGTTTCGGGGAACAGCGAACAAACCGTATGTACAAGAGCATAATAAAACGGCGGATGTGATGCGTCAATCACCTGATTGCGGTACACCTGCGCATAATCAAAACGGTCATTTTCACTTACGGCAAGATATTCGTTAAAATCCTCCGGTGTGTTCCAACCGCCGTCGGTCAATAACTGTTTAGACGAATTTGCAAGATTATATGTAAGCAGTTCGTCCTCGTGATAGCCCTGTTTTCCGAGCATAAAAAAAGTGCTTATAGCAAGGCTGATTATAATTATTGCCGAGAGGATTATCCCGGATCTTTTGTTGCTGACAGTCATATTACAGCTCCCTATTTTTGCAGAAAAACCGCCTGACGGCAGACTTTTGCTAAAAAATATAATCTTTGTGCAAATTCCCCTCGCCGCTTAGTCGGCGAGGTCTGCTTGCAATCTGTCGCAAGCTTTGCTCAAGTTAAAATTTATTCTATTATAACACATATATTTCAAATCTCAATATCTTTTGACAGTTTTTGCAATTACATTTTCAGGAAACACAAAGTTGCAAACAGCACAAAGAAACGTTAGCTCCTCAGGGTTTCAGTCGGATATTATAACTCTCGCTGAATTTTCAAAGTGCCTTTAACCGCCTAAGCGGTGGGAGCATTTGCACTCATATTCAATGTGATATATTTGCACTATTGTTGCCCCTTAAAAACTTTCGGACAGCCGTATAACGACTGCCCGTTTTTTAAATCTGAGCAAAACTTGCGACAGATTGCAAACAGTGCAAAGGAGCGTTAGCTCCTCAGCTGTTATTTATTCGGATTTTGTGTTTTTAGCCGTAGGTTTTTCAGGCTTTTTTTCCGAGCTTGCCTTTGCAGGTTTCTTTTCGGGGGTCGGCTCTGCGGATTTTTTAACCGCTGAGGTTTTTTCGGATTTTTTGACTGCCGCCTTTTTAGGCTTCTTATCCTCAGCCGTTTTTTCCGGCGCCTTTTTTACGGATTCCTTTTTTGCTGTTGATTTTTTGGATTTTGTTTCCGTTTTTTCGGCGTCTTTTTTAGGTTCTTCCTTCTTTTTGCGTGTACGCTTTACGGGAACAATCTCTTTGTTCAGCTTAAAGTAAACTACTCCAAGCGGCGGAAGTGTAATACTTATAGAGTAATCAAGGTCGTGATCGGGATCCTTTTTGGCTCTGATAAGACCTGAATTTCCTATTCCGCTGCCACCGTACTCTGTGCTTTCGGAATTGAAAACTTCTTCATAAAATCCGTAAACAGGCACGCCTATTTTATATTTCTCATGCAAAACCGGCTGGAAATTGCAAACACAAATTATCTCGCTTCCGTCATATGCAATCCTGCGGAAGGCGATAATGCTGTTTTTGTAGTCGTCAAGTGCTATCCAGCGGAAGCCGTTCCAATCATAGTCGTTTTCGTGCATGGCGGGAGTATCGCGGTAAAATTTATTTGCATCGGCAAAGAAGTGATTTAACTGGCGGTGTTTTTCATACTCAAGCAAGCCCCATTCAAGCTGCTCGTCAGCATTCCACTCATCAAACTGACCTATCTCGCTGCCCATAAACATAAGCTTTTTGCCCGGATGTGCCATCATATATGCAATAAAGCCTCTTACGCCCTGGAACTTTTGGTCGTAATCGCCGGGCATTTTATTTATAAGCGAACCTTTGCCGTATACGACCTCATCGTGAGAAATCGGCAGCATAAAGTTTTCGGAGAACGCATAAACCATACTGAACGTAAGCGTGTCGTGGTGATAATTTCTCCACAACGGGTCAAGTGAAATGTAGGACAGCATATCATTCATCCAACCCATATTCCACTTGTAGTCAAAACCAAGTCCCATATCCTTTATCGGATAACGCGTAACATTCGGCCATGCGGTGCTTTCTTCGGCAATCATCATTGCTTCGGGGTGGAACATATGAACAACAGTGTTTAGCTTCTGCAAGAAGTCAACCGCAACAAGGTTTTCACGTCCGCCGTATGCGTTGGCTATCCATTCACCGTCCTTGCGGTTATAGTCAAGATAAAGCATTGAAGCAACCGCGTCAACACGGATACCGTCAACGTGATACATATCAAGCCAGAACATAGCAGAGGAAACAAGAAAGCTTGTAACCTCATATCTGCCGTAATTAAAAATATATGTTCCCCACTCCTTGTGTTCGCCGATTCTCGGATCTTCATATTCATAGCAGCCTGTTCCGTCAAATCGTCCGAGTCCGTGAGCATCCTTTGGGAAATGAGCGGGCACCCAGTCGAGAATAACGCCTATGCCCTGCTGGTGACATCTGTCAATAAAATACATAAGATCTTTAGGCTCGCCGTAACGAGAGGTTGCGGCAAAATATCCCGTAACCTGATAGCCCCAGCTTCCGTCAAACGGATACTCGGTAAGCGGCATAAACTCGATATGAGTATATCCCATATCCTTTATATACGGAATAAGTTCATCGGCAAGCTTGCGATAACCGAAAACATTACCGTCGCTGTATTTGCGCCATGAACCGGCGTTTACCTCATATACATTAATAGGCATTTTTTCGTGTGGATTTGCCTTTTTATAATCATACCAATCTTTGTCATTCCACTCATAACCGTTAATTTCATAAACTCTTGAAGCGTTATCGGGACGTGTCTGACAATGGAAAGCATACGGGTCGGTCTTGAGCCTGCGCTCAAACCAAGGTGTTTCAACACAATATTTGTAACAGTCAAACTGCTGAACTCCCTCTATAAACAGCTCCCATACGCCTGAGTCTGAAATTTTGTACATATAGTTAGCGTCACTGTTCCAGCCGTTAAAGTCACCAACGACCGACACGGAAACCGCATTTGGTGCCCATACCCTGAAGACCACGCCGTCACGGTTGTCCCAGTTTACAAAGTGTGAGCCGAGAAACTCATAGGCTCTTACCGATTCACCCTGCAAAAACTGATCAAGCGGCATTCTCTGGTCATTTAATGAATAAGCCATAATAAACCTCTTTTCAAAGAAAAATTTTAAATCGGAGCAACCCTCTGCTTTGCCTGCAAAAAGCAGAGCTTGCGACAGATCGCAAACAGTGCAAATGGGCGTTAGCTACTCAGGATTACAATGAGATATACTTACTCCCCTTGTAATTTTGAAACGGAACCCGCCGCTAAAGCGGCAGGGGACATTTGCACTTAGATTATAAAAAATAATATGCGAACACTTATTATTAATACTATTATAATATATTTTCACAAATATTCAAGTAGCAAAACGGATTTTTATGTAAATATTTTAATGTTTATATGTACAAAAATCTCCAAAGTGTCATTTTTCATTTAAATTTTGATGATTTGAGTATAAAAATCCGCACCGCAATCGGTAATCTCGTCATACGCCAGCGCAAGTATATCGCTCGCCAGCAAATCCTTTTCGAGCAGTTTTGCATTTTCTCCGCCGTTTTTTAACGCCTTTGCAACGGAGGTAACAACATCTGCACCGCACGATTTTAAAAGCTTTTCTCCCTCGGACGTAAAGCCCAGCACCCTGACATATTCGCAGGGCGTGTTTTGCAAAGCCTCGGTTATTCCCAAAACAGCGCAGGCGATTATCCGTCTGAGCCTTGCGTGAGTGTAACGCTTGGTTTTAACGGCGGATATAATTTCCTCTACAGAGTTATATTTGTGAACGGCGTCATAAATTCTGTTTTCCAGCCCTTCGTTTACATCGGGAAGCTTTGCAAGCTCCTCGGAGGTAATACTTCTCAGTTTGTAAAGAACAGCCCGTTCAAGATTTTGGGCATACGTTATTTTTGAAACCGTACACGGCACAAACGCAGAAACATCGCCGCCGCTTCTTAACAGTTGCCGTATCTGCGAAGCAGAGGCTATTTTTTCGCTTGTCTGACTACTGTCGTGAGCAGCACCCGTCCGTTTTATCGGCAGAGGAACAATGTTTGAGCCTTTTAAAGCACGGAGGTATTCAAGCGCAAGGATATTATTAGGCGTTGTAAAAACCTCGGCAACATCATTGCCGAACACCCTGCGGACAGCATATTCGAGAGCACGGGGATAATAACAGCCGCTTTTCATCTGTTGTGCAACAAGTTTGCCGACTTTTGCGTCGTCCACAGCGTAGGCGGCGGTCTTTAACAGTGAAATATCATCTGTTTCACAGCCAAAGGCAAGATAGTTTACACAACCGAACGACCTTGCAATTTTAACTCCGCACTCAGCAAATCTTTGTGCATTTGATACCGCATACACAGCGGGAAGCTCCGCAACAAGGTCAACGCCGTTTTTAAGCGCAATTTCGGCTCGCTCAAATTTGTCGGCGACCGCAACCTCACCGCGCTGAACAAAACTTCCGCTCATAATCGCAATGACGCTTTCACCTGTTTTTTCCTTTGCGGTATCAACAAGATATTTATGTCCGTTGTGAAACGGGTTAAACTCACTGATTACTGCAACAGCCACATTAATGCCCCCTTCATTCTCTGCCATTTTTCAAAAAATCTACAAAAAAACACTTGAAAACCTAATTTTATTGGAGTATGATATTATTGTATATTTGTATATTAATTGGAACAAGCCCTGCTTTGCTTGCAAGAAGCAGAGTTTGCGACAGATTGCAAACAGTGCAAAAGAGCGTTAGCCCCTCGGAGGTCAGTAAGAGATTACTGCTCCCGATGAAATTTTGAGGTGTCCAATGAATCCTGTGCGGAAAAGGACGTTACACTGTTTGCACTTAGATTATATATCAAGTTGATGCTTTTATCAACACATTGAAGGGATGATACCAATGAAAATTTTAGTTATCAATGCAGGCAGCTCGTCGCTGAAATATCAGCTGATAGATATGGACAACGAAAAGGTGCTTGCAAAGGGCAACTGCGAAAGAATCGGAACGGAAGAAGCCTTTATCGGATTTAAAACTCCGAGCGGCGAAAAAATTGAGCGCAAGATTCAGATGCTTAATCACACACAGGCGTTTGAAGCGGTTAAAAATGTTCTTCTCGACAAAGAATACGGCGCAATAAAAAGCCTTTCTGATGTTTCGGCAATCGGTCACAGGGTTGTTCAGGGCGGTGCATACTTTGACAAATCCGTACTTGTTGACAAAGATGTACTTAATAAAATTCAAGAGCTTGCCCCGCTTGCTCCGCTTCATAATCCCGCCCACCTGCAAGGTATAGAGGCCTGCATAAAGGTATTCGGTCCAACCGTTCCGCAGGTAGTTGTTTTTGATACTGCCTTTCATCAGACAATGCCCCCAAAAGCATATATGTATGCAATACCGTATAAATATTACGAAAAATACGGAATTCGCAAGTACGGTGCCCACGGAACATCGCACCGTTATGTAACCGACAAGATGGCAGAGATAATGGGGAGGGACAAAAAAGATCTTAAACTCATCACCTGTCATATCGGCAACGGCTCGTCAATCTCCGCAGTTAAGGGCGGCAAGGTAATCGACACCTCAATGGGACTTACTCCGCTCGGAGGATTTATGATGGGAACACGTTCGGGTTCTCTTGACCCGTCTGTAGTTCTGTTCATTGCCGAAAAAGAAAATCTCACACCCCAAGAAGTTTCAAAAATTCTTAACAAAGAATCAGGACTTTGGGGCGTTTCGGGAGTATCGTCCGACGACCGTGACGTTTCGGCTGCCGAAGCAGGCGGCAACCAGCATGCTCATCTTGCGCATGAGATGCTTTATTATCAAATCGCTAAGTTTATCGGAAGTTATTATGTTGCACTCGGCGGTTGCGACGGTATCGTTTTCACCGCAGGTCTTGGTGAAAACCAGCCTAAGCTAAGAGAAAAAGTATGCGATTACCTTGAGTGCCTCGGCGTAAAAATCGACAAAGAATTTAACGCAAAGGCACTTCACGGCATAACCGGCACACTTTCAACACCCGATTCAAAGATCAGAGTTGAACTTATTGCAACCGATGAAGAAATGGTCATCGCAAGGGATACAAAAGCCATTGTGGAGGCACTTTAATTCAGCCCGTAAAACCAAATATATACAAAGCAAAACCGCCCAAGTATAAGCTTGGGCGGTTTGCCTTGATATACTATATTTAAATTGATGGAGAAATTTAGGATAGCTGTCAATTTTAAATCCGACTAAATTCTGTCATATGTATACCTGAATTTATTGGGAATTAGTCGTCCTATGCTGCTTGTTTTGCAATCGGTAAAATAAAATCCGATATAATTTCGGTCGGGCACATCAAGTGAAACGGTTTGGGAACCGTCGCCGTTTGTGAATATAATTTTGTCCCATTTATCCTTGTTGAGGGTTATTTCATAAATTTTTACGCCTGATTTAAGCGATTTAACCTTGGAAATTCCCTGAGCATTGTCAAAGGAATTTATGCTCTTACCCGAAGCGCTGTTGTAACAATAAGCGTTTACCGTTGGCCAGCCTATATCGTTGCAGAAATATACCGTAACGACATTATTCTTTGCCTTCATATTATTGTAGTTTGTAAACGCACTGCCAAGATCGTCATACGCCCAATCTTTTTGCTCGTCCGACATTTTTGAAATATCGGCGTCCTTATATGCGTAATACTGAGTTTTCAGCTTTGAATACGCAACATAAGAAGCATAGCGGTAATCGGTATAAAGAGTTTCCTTTGCCGCCTCGAGCAGCTTTTCAAGAGTGCTGACGTCGGGCTTATAGCCTGCTTCGGCAGGGAACTTTTCAATTAACTGCGCTATATGCTTTTGTACCGTTGCTGCGCTGTTTACAGTTACTGAGCCTTTACCCGTAACGTCTGCACAATAAAACTTTTCTGCCGAAAAATCAATCTTTTTTACAGCATATTTTTGTATCAGTGTTACATCAATAATATTGACCTTACCGTCGTTGTTTACATCGCCGAGCGTAAGGTTATCAAATATCGGCTCTATCTCGGTTTTGTCAAGTTCGTTTGGTTCGTATTCATAGGAAATTGTAAGCGTTCCGTCGTCATTTACTGTGAGTGTAAAATCCGCCTTTCCCGAAGGAACAAACAACTTGTCGGGATTCGGAACCGACGTTTCGCGGCAAAGAGTTGCGCTTCTCTGATTTAATCCAAGCCAACCGTTTGTCCAATAGCTTGTGTTTGATGATGAAACGACATATACATAACTGTCGTCGGTAAACTCCATGGAAAGCTTGCCGTCTGCGTCAAACCTGTAATCTCTTGAATTGTAATCTATGCCGTTAAAATAACCTATAAGATAGTAATTTACGTTTTCTTCGGGCTTATAAGACAACGATGAAAGCCATGTATATGTTCCGCTGCCGGTAATATTGATAATATCAAAGTTTCCCGTGCGGGTACTTATATCCCATTTATTCCAATAGTTGGTAATACCGTCACCCTTATTTCCTGCGTTCCAGCCTCCGTCGCAACGGTAAACGGTAAAGTTTACAGCCGTTGTCGGGACATATGCCTTGCCGTCGGTAACGGCATAATGCTCGCCTGTATCCTTATCATACAGGAAAACCGCCGCTCCTTTCGCAAACACCCAAAGATTTGAGGTAGCGTCCAGAACCTTTATCTCAACCGCCTCAAAAGGCTCGGTTGACGGATCTGTGGCAGGCTCGGTCGGACTTGTTGTTTCGGGCTGGGGATAAATTATCTGACCCGATGACCATGAAAATTTTGACGATCCTGCAACATTAAATATGTTTTGCCCTGCGGCACGCTCGACCGGTCCAAACTTATTCCAATAGCTTGTGGCGGAATCCGACTTTGCTTCCGCTCCGCTGTTCCAGCTTCCCTTACACCTGTAAAGCGTTAGGTTTGTTGCATTTTCGGGAATACTTGCAATACCTGTTTCACTGTCTACCGGAAAATGGTTTCCCGAAGCGTTGTTATAGAAAAATACTGCCGCACCCTCCGAATAAAGATATGACGTAGTGTTGTTGACCTGAACATCAATCATTTTAGTTGATTCGGTCGTAGGCTGAGTTGTATCGCCCGACGGGTCTGTCTGAGGCTCGTGGGTATAGCCCGATGTGTCTACAATATAGGTGTACTGCGGATAGATAAGATTATCTACCACATTAAGTCCGTTTGAAATAACCATATCGTCATAACAGTCAACTATGTAGCACTGGGAGCTTCGCTCGTCCATTGAATAGTCTATCTTGCCGTTTGTGATATGTGTAGTGCAGGCTGTTGCGGGAACATGGAAAAGGTTGCACGCTCTTCCGTTTTCGTTATCGTAGTTCCAGTTATACATAAAGTCAAAATGCGAGTGACCCGTATAACAAAAAACTTCATTGTACTTATCGAGAATATTCTTAAAACGTCTGTTGTTCGGAAAATCAGATGAAGTTCTCAAACCGCCTATATAATAATGCTCGTCCTTGTCGTCACCCGGACCCCAGCCGTGGAAAAATGCGTGCTCGAATACAAATATTTTGTGACCGTCCGCATAATACTTTTGAATTGTGCTCTCAAGCCAATTCATCTGTTCAATCGTGAACTCGTCACTGTCGCCTACAGAGTGCGAGTCTTCAAGCGCAACGAACAGGAAGTGGTCGCCGTTTTTTGCCGTTACTTCATAATAAGGCTCGTCGCCGAGAGCTTCATCGTCAACGCCAAGACCGGTTGCAGCCTTATATGCCTCAAGACCGTAGTTGTGGTCGCTTTTCATACTGTGGTTGCCGTTGGTTTCATAAATCGGATTGGTAAACGATGAATCGGCAATTACCTTCTGAAAACCTTGCCATTCCTTTGACGTACCGTTTTCATAGTTGTTTATGCAGTCGCCCGACGTCGTGATGAAGTCAACATTTCTGTTTGCGGCATTTTCAAGCGCCATTGCAAAATTTCTTTGTGAATATTTATAAAATACATTCGTCTGCTGATCAAGCTGAGTGTCTGACAAAGCCTCAAACGATAATGTTTTGTCGTCGCTTCTGTTTGGATTTTGTTTTGCTTTCGGAATATCATAAACAAAATCAGCATTTTCAACGGAAAGCCGATCAGACTCGGTATCGGTTCTGTATGCCATAAGCTTTGTTGCGTCGGGGGGTATTGCGATGTTTTGCAAAAACGAAAAGCTTGCTGTTCCGTTTACTGCGGAAAGTGAAGTGATCGGATAATATCCGCTCAGCACACCGTTGTCATTTGCCCAATAGAGATCGTAACTGCCGTAATCGCCGGTGCTTTTGAGGGTAAGAGTGATCTTGCCCTCGGCAAAGCCTGCTTTATCATTTGCAAAGCTATAGCTTAACTCTGTCTGTTCCGATGCAAATGCAGTCAACGGTAACGCAGAGGTCAAAAGCATAATAACAAGTACGAATGATAGGACTTTGCTCATCATTTTGTGCATTTTCATAGTTATTCCTCCTTAATTTATTGCTAATGTTTTAAAATTTTTGTTAATTTTCCATTGCACTTTGATTTTATCATTAAAACAGGAATAATTCTATGCAAAAAGCGTTAAATCATAATCGTTTAATCGGAAAATACGCTTAATATTCGACAATTACGGATAATTTTATGCCATTACAAAAGGGCTGTCGCATTTAGCGCAGAGCAAAAAATTTATTTCAATACCCAATAAAAAGTAAAAGCTATAATCCAAATCACACACTTTGTTGCTGATTGTGGATTATAGCTTTTAAATTGGAAATGCCCCTTTGCCGCCTAAACGACGGGGGACGCTAAGCACTAATTGACATAGTTATTACTTTCATAGAACTTGCTGTAAGCATATGTATCAGGCAAATGGTTATGTTCCCTGACATATTCTCTGAGAGTGCAGTTATATGTGCGTTTAAAAGCGTTGATAAAAGCCTTGACATTGGGAAAGCCGTTATCAAGCGCCGCCGCTGTTTCCGTCACATCATAATTTACCATATCAGAGATTGCATTGAACATTCGGTATTCGTTAAGATAGTTCATAAATGTCTTATTGGTCTTGACCTTGAATATCTTTGAAAAATACGTTGTACTCAAGCCTACTTCCTTTGCCGCATTTTCAAGCGTTATCGGTTCACGGTAATGCTCCTTTATATAATCTATTGCGACCTGAGAATAATTATAAACCGAATTACTGCTTCGGTATATATGGGAGTTCTGTTTAAGCTCGGTTCGGCAATTTGTAAAGATATAATCTATCATTGATATAAGAGCGGATAAAACCGTAAGCTCTTCAAGCGAATCATCGGTGTTAATAATCGAGGCTATTCTTTCAAACTGAGATTTGATAAACTCCTTGTCCTTCTCGGTTTTTACAACGTAGCTGAAGTCTTCAAAATCGTCAAAATAATTTTTTAAGAATCCGTAGGAATATATAACGACAAGAAACTTTACATAGTTTTCGGAATATTTTCCGTCGGACATATGGACGTTATAAGGATTAATAACAGCATATTCACCGTTATGCAAAACCTGCTTTTCGTCCTCTACCTCAACAACAAGGTCGCCGCTGATAACATAATTCATCTCAAAGGTCTTGTGCCAATGTTTGTCTATAAAACAATCACGTCCCGGTTTATCAAAAAGCACAACTCGCGCCGGGAAGTTGCTGTCCGATGACGATAACTGATACTTAAAAGTATAATTCTTCATACTCTGACACCCCTAATGCATTAAGTATAACATAATTTCAAAAATAAAATCAATGAAGGATGTCACAATATTACTATGGTATTTATGGGCAAAAAGACAAAAAATATCAGATTTGCAATTCCTGCACACTTGACAGTACTGAAAATTTATATACGTGACTGTTTATCACATATACTTCATAAGCGCATTGATATAAAAATCACTGTCGCTGTTTTTAGCCTCAAAAACACCGTTGTATATTTCAACGATACTGCGGATTGATTTCAAACCTATCGCATCTCTGCCGCTGTGCTTTGTTGAAAGATAGTCCTTTCCGTTCTTTTTTAGTTTTTCGCCGAAATTATTTGTAGATACAATATACAAACTTCCGTTGCGAGGCTCAACAGTCAGATTAAAGTATCTCCTGCCTTTCGTCAAAGTCTTGCAGCCGTCAACTGCGTTTTCAAGAATATTGCCGAGCACACTGCACATATCAACTTCCTGAATACGAGAATTATCGGGAATATCTATATTCCAGTTTAATTCTATATCATTATCAATCGCCTCCTGTCTATAATAGTTGAGCAATGCATTTATTGCGTCACTGCTGCAAATACTGATAGGAGCCGCTATATTCAGCGATTTTTCATAACTCGCAAGATATTCCTTTACAGCCGAAAGATTGTCCTCCCGGACAAGTTGATTGAGCAAATGGATAGAATGTTTGAAATCGTGCCTTGCTTTTGCCGTCTGATTAATATAAGATTGCAAAGATTCGCTGTATTTTTGTTGAGCCTCAAGAATTTTGTTTTTCTCCGTAAGTTTTGATTTTTCCATTGTCGCCCTTGTAAAAATATATAAAAGCACAAAGACAAGTATAAACATCACCAACTCGATAATAACCAATATCAACCCCTTTATAAACACCTTGCCTACTCTGATATTATCATATGATATAGGAGTTATATATATATTTGAGCATATCAATATTAACGGAAGGACAGAAAAAGTATACCACAACTTTTTGATGTTTATATTGTCTATCATCCATGAAAAATACTTCATCAACGGAAGCAAAAGCAATATTCCGATAATGCTGATGCCAAGCTGTATCATAATATACGAAAGGCTTGTGCCAGTCGCTGTTTCATTTTGCACGAGAGAATCCAGCAAACGTGAAATAAGCGAAAAAAACGATAACAGGCAACAAACGCTGAGAAACACAAAAACACATTTTGAAATATCCGCTCTTGTAACAAGCTTTAACATTATAAAACAGGTAACAAAAACCGGCAGCAGCGCAAAATTAAAATCGTCAACATCAAAAAACATTATCGCAGCGGATGAAATTGACCCGATAATCGCATATGCGGCAAAAATCATCGCTGTTATTTTTCCCGGTGAAAATTTAAGCTGATTTTTTAACACAAAGCAACACATTCCGGCGGCAGGAACAATAATAAAGAAGCTGAAAAATGTTTTATAAAATGCTATAAAATTCATTTACTTTATCCTCCGTTGGTTTTCCCGTATTTTATTAAATATATAACTTCTGATGCTGTTCTCAATACGGCTCTTCTCTCTGACCTTTATCGGAAATCTTTCGCCGTTGCCCATTATGCATACAGTCCCATCAACACTTTTTATATAATCTGCGTTAAGCACAACGCCTCTGTTTACGGTGATAAGCCTCGGATCTTCATCGCAAAGCTCCAGAAATTTTGCAACGGTCAGTCTTGTACGATAACACACACCCGAAACAACGGTTATATTAAGATAGTGGGCGTCCGACTCAACAGATATTATCTCGTTCAATGAAATAACATTCATTTTTCGGTCGCACATTATCTCTACATACTTCGTATTTTTGTTCATTAACAACTCTGCGTCATCAAGAACTTTGTTGATTTGCTCTGCACTGTAGGGCTTTGTTATGTAGTGAAATGCATGCACCGAAAATGCCTGCATCATAAAGTCGGGGCTTGTTGTGACGAATACGATTATGATATTTCTGTCCGCCTTACGCAGCGTCTTTGAAAGTTCTATTCCGTTTACGGGAGTCATAAATATATCTATAAAAGCAATGTCGTAAGAAACGCTTTTTATTTTATCGACAAATAAATGTCCGTCCGAAAAATATTCAATCGTGCAATCGGCTTTTTTATCTTTAAAATACGCTTTGCAGATTGGTATCAAAATGTCAGCCTGCATCTTTTCATCATCAATTACTGCAATTTTCAATTATAATGCCCCCTTTCCGCTCACAAGTGTAATTTTGAAGTGGCAGCCACCCAATAGACGGTGGACATTTGCACTTAGATTATAGCATATTATAGAATAATTTTAAAATATGCAGATATGTGTTTTTGCCAGAATTATGATCTTTCTGCCATATTCTTGAAATTTTTCTTCGGTTTGTATATCATATGTTGTAGCAAATTAAACGGTTGGTTTTTTCTGCCGTCTAATTCGTTGTATTATTATCTTATTTTACAGTTATCAGAAAGAGGTAAAAGAAATGAACAAAATCAAAAAATTAGCTTTGCTCCTTGCTGTATGCATGGTAGGTACTATCGGTCTTGTAGGCTGCGGCGAAAGTGAGTCATCAGATGCAGCCGATGTTTCGGATGTTCAGATTTCAGAGAGCGCAGATGTTTCTGACAGCAGTGCGGAAGAAGAAGCAAGCATTGAGGGCACATGGGTAATTTCTCAGATGATGGGAGAAGACGGTTCAACAATGTCTTTTGAAGACTATTGTGCAGCATACGGTCTTGACGCCGCTTCGCTTGACATCAAATACATATTTGATGCAAACGGCGCAGTATCCGGCGAACTGGCAGGAATTGCAGTTGAAGGCACTTATACATTTGACGGTCAGCTGGTTTCTATGACATTTGACACAGGCGACTACACATATGATTATGACGCAAGCAGCGACACACTGTCATACAAAGATCCTACCTCGGGAATTACAAGCTTCCTTACAAGAACAAACTGATAAATCAAATAAACATCAATCAGGCGTCCGACCGTTTAAAATTATGACGGTCGGACGCTTTTTTTATGTCTGCAATCTGTCGCAAGCTATGCTTCTTGTAAGCAAAGCGTTGCTCCGATTTAAAAACAAGAAAAATTTACATAAAATAAATTTAAAATTATTTCATACAATACTATTGCGGCGATAAATCGGGAAGTCGAAACGCCGCTTGAGATAAATTAAAGAATTAAAAAACTTGAAAAAAGGAGAAAAAACTATGTCAAGCAATAACAACCAGCTTAATGTTCCCCAGGCAAAGGAAGCAATGGAACGCTTTAAGATGGAATGTGCCAATGAAGTTGGCGTAAACCTTAAGCAGGGCTACAACGGCGACATTTCTGCAAGAGAAGCAGGTTCAGTCGGCGGTCAGATGGTTAAAAAGATGTTACCCGTACGAAATAAGTCTTACATACGCAATAACCGCAATGTAGAGGGACACCGTCAGGAGGTTACGTATCAGGTAAGAGTAACCTATTAAAAACGGCTTGTTTATCGCATTTTTAAGATTAAATTAAGTAAAAAACACCACTCCCCGAAAGGCAGCAATCATCCTCAGCCTTTCGGGGATATTTTTATAAAATCTGACACCAATAATAATTATATGATGATACACCTGCGAAATCCGAAAAAAACAATGTGGTTTTGCAAATATATTACTTAACCTTAAATGATATGGTAACCAGTGAAGAAAACGATATTAAAAACTTTGGTGTGATTTATCTTTAATCGCTTGATATTATTTTTGATTGCGAATATAATAAAAATATAAACCGTCAGATTATTGGAGAGCTTGTAATGACATATGAAGAAATTAAAAATATAATATCACAGGGCGAAGGGATGAATATTGAGTTTAAGAAATCCACAACCGATATTACTAAAGATGTTTATGAAACCGTTTGTGCGTTTTCAAACCGTGAGGGCGGTCATATTCTGCTCGGTGTTAAAGATGACGGTACGGTTATCGGAGTGGACAGAAACCGTGCAGAGAGGATTAAGAGCGATTTTGTTACATCAATAAATAACCCGAATAAAATGTATCCTCCGCTTTACCTGACGATTGAAAGTATTGAATATGATGATAAGCTGATTATTTATATTTTTGTCCCCGAGAGTACGCAAGTTTGCCGTTGCGGCGGCAGGATTTTTGACAGAAACAACGATTCGGATATAGACATAACCAATTCAGGAGATTTGGTTTTTAAGCTGTATTCAAAAAAGCAGGGAACATATTTTGTAAATAAAGTTTTCACTTGCTTTACAATGGCTGACCTGCGTTCCGATATAATTGACAGAGCAAGAAGACTGTCAAGACTGAGAAATAAAAATCATCCGTGGCTTACTATGACTGATGAAGAAATACTGCGCAGTTCAGGCTTGATTCTTAAAGACAGTGAAAAAGGCGTTGACGGACTGACACTTGCGGCGATACTTCTTTTTGGTAAGGATGAAACTATAATGGCGGCTTTGCCGCAACACAAAACAGATGCGATTTTCAGAACCAAAAATACAGACAGATATGATGACCGTGATGTTATTATTACGAATTTATTTGATACCTTTGACAGGCTTATGGAATTTGGCAAAAAGCATCTGAATGATCCGTTTATTCTTGAGGGAGTACAAGCTGTAAGTGCAAGAGATGCAATTTTAAGAGAAATTTTCTCAAACAGTCTTGCGCATCGTGATTATTCCACTGGTTATGTAGCAAAATTTGTTATTGAGAAAGATAGGATGTACACGGAAAACGGAAATTTGTCTCACGGTCATGGTGAGTTGAAGCTCGACAGATTTGAACCGTTTTCTAAGAACCCGCCCATTGCAAAGGTGTTTAGAGAGGTGTCGCTTGCCGATGAGCTCGGATCGGGTATGCGAAATACTTATAAATACACAAAGATGTACTCAGGCGGAGTTCCTGAATTTATCGAGGGTGATGTATTTAAGACAATAATTCCTCTATCCTCTGCGGCAACGAGTATGGTGGGACCTGATGGCAACCAAGATACCCCACAAGATAACCTACAAGACACCCCACAAGATAACCTACAAGAAAAGGTAAATCAAGTTGTATATGAGAAAATAATTGAATTCTGTATTGAACCAAAAAGTAAAAGAGAAATTGTTGAACATTTTGGCTTGAAGGATATCCGGGAATTTACAAACAGATATATTAAACCACTGCTTGAAAGCGGAAAACTTAAAATGACTATACCTGATAAACCTACAAGCCGATATCAAAAATATGTGACTAAAAAATAAAATATAGATTTGAGTAATTATGATTTGCCAAGCAAGAGAGTGATATTGCTTGGCAATTTTTATATTTATCAAAGAATTTTTGAAAAAATTTATAATTTCCCTGATTTTGTCCGTATCTTGTCACAGTCGGTTTGTTATGATATAGACACAATAAAGAAACAAACAAACGAAAGGAGGAAAAGAGAATGATTGCTTATCTCGGAAAGCGTTTCTACAATTGGATGAACACATTGTTTTAAGATAAAAGCACAACGAAAAACTGATGTCACAATGGATAAGGACTTGTAGAACGAATGATAATTGAAAATAGAAAAAAGCCAAAGGTCAGTTAATTCACAACGGATACCCGACCTTATTTTATGCTGAATTATGATAAACAGCGTTGTTTGTCTTGAAAACTCCTCCAAAATATCTATAATAAAAGTATAGAAAAAATCAGGAGCAGAGTTATGGATAAGTTTGATGTATTAAGAAAATACTTCGGATATTCCTCGTTCAGAAAAGGTCAGGAAGAAATGGTTGATTGCCTGTTGTCGGGCAGGGATGCTCTTGGTATAATGCCTACCGGTGCAGGGAAATCTATATGCTATCAGGTTCCTGCAATTATGCTAAGAGGTGTTACGATTGTTGTTTCTCCGCTGATTTCTTTGATGAAGGATCAGGTCAATGCTCTTGTTCAGCAGGGAATAAAAGCGGCTTATATTAACAGCTCATTAACCGATACACAATATGACAAGGTGTTGAAAAATGCGGCTTTGGGAATTTATAAAATAATTTATGTCGCACCCGAACGGCTGGATTCAGTCGGTTTCATTAATTTATGCAGAAGAATAAAAATTTCAATGGTAGCCGTTGACGAATCGCATTGTGTTTCGCAATGGGGACAGGATTTCCGCCCGAGCTATCTCAATATCAATAAATTCATTTCCGTTCTCCCGAATCGTCCGATAATCGGAGCTTTTACGGCAACCGCTACTGATGAAGTCAAAAAGGATATTATAAATATTTTAAAGCTTAATAATCCTACCGTAGTGACCACAGGCTTTGACAGACCGAATCTGTTTTTCTCCGTTTTAAAACCTGCCAAAAAGGACAACAGGCTTATTGAACTTATAAAAGAACGCAGGGATAAGTCGGGAATAATCTATTGTTCAACGAGAAAAAAGGTCGAGAGCGTTTGCGATTTGCTTATCAAAAACGGCTTTCCGGCAACACGCTATCACGCAGGATTGAGCGACGAGGAGCGTGTTAAGAATCAGGACGATTTTGTCTATGACCGCAAACCGGTTATGGTTGCGACAAATGCGTTTGGAATGGGCATAGATAAGTCGAATGTATCATATGTAATTCATTACAATATGCCGAAGAATATCGAAAGCTATTATCAGGAGGCAGGCAGAGCAGGACGTGACGGTCAGGAGGCAGATTGTATTTTGCTTTACGGAGCAGGAGATGTGCAGACCTGTCGATACTTTATCGAAAACACCGAGCCGAATCCACAGCTTACACCCGAGCAGAACGAGATGTTCAGACATAGAGAGGAAGAACGCTTAAAGCATATGATTTTCTATTGCAGGACAAGCGACTGTCTGCGTAATTATATGCTCAGATATTTCGGCGATGAAGCAGAGGATAACTGTGGAAAATGCTCAAACTGTCTGACGAAGTTTGAAACAGTAGATGTTACAATAGAAGCACAGAAAGTTCTGTCCTGCATAATCAGAACAGGACAAAAATTCGGCGCAGCAATGATAGTAGATGTTCTCCGAGGAAAAACAAATGAAAGAATAAAATATTTCGAGTTTGACAAGCAATCGACCTTCGGTATAATGAAGGACTCAAAGCCCACAGAAATAAAGTACATAATCGAAAAGCTGGAAGAACAGGGATATATCATATCAGTAGGAGCAGGCAAGCCGATACTGAGAGTAACAGAAATGAGCTATCCCGTACTTAAGGGCAAAGCGAAAGTAAATGTCAAGAAAACTATCAGAATTAAATCCAAAGAGAAAACAGTTGAGGAAACAGTTGATATTCCGTTATTTAATATTCTCAAGCAAATCAGATATGAGATTGCAAGCAAAAAGGGAGTTCCTGCATTCCTGATTTTTTCGGACACATCACTTACGGATATGTGCAGAAAACTGCCCGTAACGCCCGAAGAATTTTTAACAGTCAACGGCGTAGGTGAAAACAAGCTGAAGCAATACGGCGACCGTTTTATATCAGCAATTGCCGAGTATAAAGCAACAGGTGTTGAAAATACAGACGAACAAGATAGTCAAAACAACATCGAAAAAACACAAGAAAGCGAAGTTAATTATGCCTATAAACCTTGGTCGGAAAAGGAAGTAGAAAAATTAAGATTTGAATACGAAGTAGGAATCCTGATAGACAAAATCGCCAAAAACCACGGCAGAACAAACGAAGATGTCAGAAGCAGACTCAAAAAAGAAGGATTAATTGAAGAATAGCTGTGGCTAATTTGATATTCTTTTATTATTAAACAATCTGAAAGAGGTTAGTTATATGAATTCTTTTGCAATACTTAAGGGAGAAAAATACACATATGTAAACAGAATTAAAAACATCATAACTAACGAAACTGCCGTACTCTGCAAGGATGAGTGCGGCAATTTTTGTTTTTGCAGTATTGATGAATGGGTTAATAATAGAGCCGTTGAAATCAATACCGCAGATAAAACACAAGTTAATAAATACAGCACTCCGCAACAGAAAATCGAACTGTTCAAATCTTTATTCTGCGGTAGAACTGATGTTCACGCAAAGAGATATTATAATACAAAAACCGGTAAAGGCGGATATGTGCCTGCTTGCAGTAATGAGTGGGTGAATTTTGTATGCGATAAGAAGAAATATACCTGCTCAAAATGTCCAAACCGCAGTTTTATTGAAATAAATGATAGGGTTATTTACAATCACCTAAAAGGCGATAATGAATTCTGCCGTGATGTAGTGGGAATCTATCCAATGTTGCCTGACGAAACAACAAAATTTCTTGCAATCGACTTTGACGAGGAAAGCTGGCAGGAGGATGTAACTGCTGTTCGTAAAATTTGCAGAGAACATAATATCCCTGTAAGTGTTGAGCGTTCACGTTCGGGAAACGGTGCGCATATGTGGTTCTTTTTTGAAGAAGCAGTTCCGGCATCTACTGCAAGAAAATTCGGAAGCGGATTGCTTACAAAAGCTATGGAAAGCCGACACGAAATTAAACTTGATTCTTATGACAGAATGTTCCCAAATCAGGATACTATGCCAAAAGGCGGATTTGGAAATCTGATCGCCCTTCCGTTACAGGGTAGAGCAAGAAAAAGTAAAAACAGTGAATTTGTTGATGACAATTTTATATCCTACCCCGACCAATGGGAGTATCTGTATAATATAAAAAAAATCACTGCAAATGAGATTGAGGAATATACAAAACTGTTATGCGACAATTGTGATTTGGGCGAATTAGTATCTGCAGATGAAAAGCCGTGGGAGAAAAAGCCGGAACAAAATATTACCCCAATGGATTTTTCGGGAACAGTTGAAATGGTAAAGGCTAATATGTTTTTTATTAAAAAGAAAGGCATATCGCAATATGCACTCAACAAAATAAAAAGGCTTGGTGCGTTTAAAAATCCTGACTTTTATAAATCACAGGCGATGCGACTGCCGATATACAACAAGCCCAGAATAATTGATACAACCGAAGAAACGGATAAATTCCTTTGTATTCCGAGAGGTTGCGAAGAGAGTCTTTTGGCTTTGCTTGATAACGCAGGGGCAGAATATATAATTGAAGATAAAAGGAATATTGGCTCGCCAGTAAATCTAAAGTTCAAGGGTGAATTATATGCAGAACAGCAGTCAGCGGTCAATGAAATGCTGAAATATGAAAACGGCGTTTTGTCTGCTACAACTGCATTCGGCAAAACCGTTGTAGCTTCATATATCATAGCCCTGAGAAGTGTAAATACATTGATTCTTGTTCATTCTGCCGCCTTGCTTGAACAGTGGGAAAAGTCATTATCTCAATTTTTGACTTTTGAAGATAAACTCCCGCAACAGCCAACAACAAGAGGAAGAAAAAAGAAAATTTCTCATATTGGTTTGCTCGGTTCTGGAAAGAATACTCTTAACGGGAAAGTCGATATTGCAATTATGCAATCTTCGATAAAGGACAATGAAGTCAAGGAGTTTGTCAAGGATTACGGTATGGTGATAGTTGACGAGTGTCATCATGTTTCAGCATTCAGTTTTGAAAAAATCCTGAAAACAGTCAATGCAAAATATGTTTACGGGCTTACAGCAACACCGGTCAGACAGGATGGACATCATCCGATTATTTTTATGCAATGCGGTCCGATAAGATACAATGTAGATGCAAGAATACAGGCTGAAAAAAGAGCTTTTTCGCATTATATGATTCCGAGATTTACCGAATTCAGAGTTGCTGAAAACGACATTGATTATCAGACTGTCTGCACAAAAGTCTGTACGGATGAAATGCGAAATAATATGATTGTTAATGATGTTCTAAAGACTGTGTTAAATAAAAGAAACCCGATAATTTTAACGGAGCGCAAGGAACACGCTGATTTGCTTGCAGGACTTATTAAAGACAAATGTGATAATGTATTTGTGTTAAGCGGCAAGGACAAAGCTAAAGACAAGAAGCTTAAATTAGAACAAATTATAGCTGTGCCAAAGTCTGAAAATCTTGTTATTGTTGCAACGGGAAAATATGTTGGAGAAGGCTTTGATGAACCAAGACTTGATACGCTTTTCCTTGCTATGCCGATTGCGTGGAAAGGGACTCTTACGCAATATGCAGGCAGATTGCACCGAAATTATGACGGTAAACAGGAGGTTTGCGTTTACGATTATGCAGATATTTTTATGCCGATGCTTGAAAGAATGTATCATAAAAGAGTAAGAGGATATGCGGAATTGGGATATACAGTGAAATATTCAGATAATGAAACAGATAATATTATTTTTGATACAAAGACATACTCAGGTAAGTTTTCGGAAGATATTTGCAGAGCTGTAAAGAAAATTGTAATTTCTGCACCAAGAATGAACAAATCTTTTGTGAAGAAAATAATGAACACAGTTGATAAAAATACAGATATTAAGATTGTTACAAAAACCGAGAATAACAATGTAGTCAGTGAGATATTGAGTTCAGACGAAAACAGTAACTGCGAATTCATTATGTATGATAATGCATTCCAAAGCTTTGCAGTTATTGACAGGCGAATTGTCTGGTATGGAAATATAAATTTCTTAAGCTATAATTATTCAGAAGAAAACGCAATGAGATTTATAAGCGAAAGCGTGGCAGGAAAACTATCTGATACATATAATTAAGATATATTTAAATGTTACATTAAATATTTTACTCTTAAAATAAAGGTATACAAAAACTAGTAGATTTATCTACATAAAATGTTGAAAGTGATAAAAAATAATGTTATACTAATAATAATATATTTGTTATCAGGAGATGGCTTTTATGGATAATTTTACTTGGATAGATTTTTATGTGGAATTTGCGGATAAACTCCGTGCCTATGTCGATGATAGAAAAATTCTGATTAATAAGATAATTTATATTTTGGATTCGATTAATATGAAATTACCAACTTTAGAAAAATAATATTTTAAATCAGATTCTTAAGACCACAATGAATATCCTTGTTGCACACAATACTGTTAAGCCTGAACATAAGAGAGAGCTAAAAAAGTTGTTATTGTTTTTTGACAATGTTGATATGGTTCCTTTGAAATTTGTTAATTGGAATACTTTATGTTTCAGGAGTAATAATCAAAGTTATGAAATGCTGATGTATATTTGCTATTTTGTTATGAATTCCCAACTGATGACTACAGAATCCGGCGAATATAGAATGATGTCTTTTAAAGAAGACTTAATGTCAAGATTGTATGAGAAATTTGTTCTTGAATATTACAGACAGCATTTTAGAGATACTTTTTATGTATCGTCAAAACAAATTCATTGGAATATTGAAGACGATTTGGGAATTCCGTTTTTGCCTCAAATGCAGTCTGATATTATGCTGATAAACAAAGCAAACGATAAAACTTTAATTATTGACACAAAATATTATTCTCATATTATGCAGACAAATTATGATACAAAATCATATCATTCAAATAATATGTATCAGATTTTTACCTATGTGAAAAATTATGATAAGAATAATACGGGAAATGTTTCCGGAATATTGCTTTATGCAAAAACAGATGAAACTGTCCTGCCTGATGAAAAGCCCTTTAAAATAGGCAGAAATAATTTTAGTGTAAAAACTCTTGATTTAAATACAGAATTTTCTGAGATATCAAATCGACTCAATGAAATTATAAAATTTATCTAGCAGAAATCTGACTGCGACAAAATGTATCCTCAATTAATAACATATAGGATGCTGACATCAAGTTATGGTAATGAAAAATTCACTTAAGGAGGAAATAATAATGCCAAAGGTGAAAACGGAATATGAAGTTGAGAAATTGTTTATTGAACGCCTTTGTGAAATAGGATATGAATACATTGAATTGAAAAACTATGATGAAGTTCTTGAAAACTTTCGTGAACAGATAGCACTGTTTAATAAAGAGAAACTGATTGAGAAAAAGGGAGAAGCGTATCTGACAGATTCTGAGTTTTCCAGATTACTTACATATATAGATAATCATACTGTATATGAATCGGCAAAGATTCTGCGAGATCAGTATGTTCTTTTACTGGATAATAACGAAACAGTGTACATTGATTTTTTGAGCGATGATTCTACACGAAATATTTTTCAAGTTACACATCAAGTGACAATGGATCCGGCTCATAAGGATGATGTGGTATATAAAAATCGCTATGATGTGACAGTCATCATTAATGGATTGCCGCTAATTCAGATAGAGCTGAAACGACCGGGTGTTGAAATAAATGAAGCCATTAACCAAATAAACCGATATCGTAAGTTTTCATTCAAGGGTATTTTTAGGTATTTACAGCTTTTCGTGGTTTCTAACAGTGTTCAGACAAAATATTTTTCAAATGAAAACGAAATGGCAGGCGGAGAATATAATCCAATCTTGAAAAGCTTGGTTTTCTTCTGGACAGATGAATATAACGAACGAATCAATAAGCTCTTTGAATTTACAGGTGACTTTTTTAGAAAGGTTGCCGTTATTGATATGCTCTTGAAATATATGGTTGTAAAAATAACCGAGCCGGTTCTTATGGTTATGCGGCCATATCAGATATATGCTGTAAAAGCGGCAATGAAAAGAGTGTTGGAAGCAAACCGAGACGGATATGTATTTGCCTGTACAGGTTCGGGTAAGACGCTGACAAGCTTTAAACTTGCCCAGTTACTTCGGAATGAAAACAGGGTAGAAAAAGTAATCTTTCTGATTGATAGAAAGGATTTGGATGACCAGACCATTGACGAATATAACAGCTTTGAAAAAGATTGTGTTGACAGAACAGATAAAACATCGGTCCTTATTAAACAACTCAAAGAAAAAGATAGAAAGCTGATTGTTACCACAATTCAGAAGCTCGCTATTGCTGTGCGTAATTCTAAATATTCAGCACTTATGGATTCTTACCGGACACAAAAGGTCGTTTTCATAATAGACGAATGTCATAGAAGTCAGTTTGGAAAGATGCACGCCGATATCAAAAAACATTTTACCAATGCAAATTATATCGGATTCACCGGCACACCTATTTTTGAGGCAAATAAAGGTGCTGACGGTCGTACAACAGCGGATATTTTCAATGCAGGGAAGATGGATGCTTGTTTACATAAATATATGATAAAAGACGCTATAGCTGACGGAAATGTTCTTCGTTTTTCTGTTGAATATCAAAGAACCATATGGGCAAATAAGATTTCGCATAAGGGTATTAATCCGGAATATATTGATAATCCTGAGTATTGCCGTCAGCATAATATTGACATAAATGAGCTTTACCATGATGAAGAGAGAATTGAAAAAATAGCTCGGCATATTATGGAGCATCATGAGCAGCATGTTCATCCGCAGGGCAAGGATATTTATACGGCACTATTTGCAGTCGATAAAATACCGACTCTGGGAAAATACTATGATTATTTTAAAAAGATTAACGAAGAACGTCCTGAAAATCAACGACTTCGTATTGCTGCAATATTCAGTTATGGTGCAAATGAAGATATGGATGAAGGGGGAGATGAGCATTCACGTGAACTGCTAGACCGCATTATGTCGGACTATAACAAAATGTTTGATACAGCATTTACAACTGATACATTCGATGCATATCGTAAAGATATTTCCAAACGTATGAAACAGAAGGATTTGCCGCAGATTGATATTCTTCTTGTTGTAAATATGTTCCTTACAGGTTTTGATGCAAAACCTTGTAATACATTGTATCTGGATAAAAATTTGGTATGGCATACTTTGGTTCAGGCTTACAGCCGTACAAACCGTGTTGATAAGGTAACAAAACAGTTCGGTCAGATTGTAACATACAGAAATATCAAGAAAGCACAGGATGATGCTCTCCGTCTGTTCTCGGGTGATGGTGATCCGAATGAATACCTGCTTCAGAATTATGAATACTATGTGAATCAGTGGCTGAATCAGGTGCCAATATTGCGCAAAGTTGCGAGAACACCGGAAGAAGCCGGAAATCTGAAAAGTGAAGACACAATTCGAATGTTTATTTTGGCATTCCGACGTTTGTCGCAGACATTGGCTACATTAAAGACGTTTTCAAAATTTGATTGGAACGATCTTGCGGTTGCGTTGGATGAAGATGAATACGAAGAATTCAAAAGCTGGTATCTGTACTTTTATGACCAGACCAAACACAGAACCCCAAATGGAAAAATACCTGTTCCTGTAGATGTTGATTTTGATATCGAACTTGTCAGAACTGACAGAATTAATGTTGTCTATATATTGAACCTTTTAAAAAATGTGCATAAGGATAGCACTCCCGAGGAAAAACGGCGAGATGTAGATTTGATTTTAAGGGAAATTGAAAGATCCGATAATGAATCTATGCGTTTCAAAAAAGATTTGATGATAGCGTTCATTCAAACGAGATTTTTCGATTTGTCTCCTGATGCCGATATTCAGAAAGAATACGAGCAATACGAGAGAGATTCATTGAATTCAGAGATAGAAGAATTTGCTTATACAAATAATCTGGATGAGGGAATCGTGTTTGATCTTTTTTCTGAATACAGCTTCAATGGTTATATTACGGATGAGGAAATTCGTAATAAGGTGAGTTGTTTGAATCTTGGACTACTCAAATTGACTTTATTAATTGAAGATTTAAGGGAATTTATTGTTGAAACCTATAGAAGATACAAGGCAGAGGGAGAATAATTATGACGGAGAAAAATACATATCAGAGTCAGGCAAATGAGCTTTCAAATAAATTATGGGCAATTGCTAATGATCTTCGCGGAAATATGGATTCCAGTAAGTTTAAAAATTATATTTTGGGTATTATTTTCTATAGATATTTGTCAGAGCGAACAGAGTCATATATGAATGATTTACTTAAGAACGATGGAATCACATATGAGGAAGCTTATGCGGATGAGAAATTTCGACCAACAGTAGAGAAATGGTCAGTGAATAGTCTTGGTTATATTATGAAACCACAGTACCTTTACAGGAATCTGATAGACAAGATTAACAAGCGTTCTTTTTCGGTTGAAGATTTTGAAAAAGCAATCAGCGAATTGACCGGTTCTACCATGGGTCAAGAATCTGAACCGGATTTTACAGGGCTTTTTAATGATATGAAACTGCAAGACCCGGATTTGGGAGACGCTGTATCCGAGCGTACAGAACTTATTTCAAAGGTTATGTCACGTATTGCTGACATTGATTTTATGTTAAATGAATCACAGTTTGATGTTCTTGGCACAGCGTATATGATTTTGATTGGTTTATTTGCTTCAGATGCCGGAAAAAAAGGCGGAGAATTTTTTACACCCACGGGTCCGAGCAAACTCTGTGCAATTCTTGCGACAATCGGACTGGATGAAGCAAAAACGGTAGGAGATTGTACCTGTGGTTCAGCTTCTATGCTGTTGGAAGTTAAGAAGCACCTGAGCAGCGGCAAAGTAGGACATTTCTACGGACAGGAAAATAATGCCAGTACATACAACCTTGCTCGTATGAATATGCTGATGCACGACATAGAATATCAGCGGTTTGATATCTATAAGGGAGATACTTTGAAAAATGACTGCTATGGCGATGTGAAGATGACGGTTCAGGTTTGCAATCCGCCATATTCGCTTAAATGGTCGGCGGACAAGTCTTTTGAGGAAGATCCTCGTTATTCCGGCGCAGGGAAGCTTGCGCCTAAAAGCCATGCGGATTTTGCATTTTTAGAGCATATGATTTACCATATGGATCCCGATGACGGTCGTATTGCAGTGCTCCTACCGCACGGCGTATTATTCAGAGGCGGAGCTGAAGAGGTAATACGAAAGTATATTGTAAAAGACTTGAATAAACTGGATGCAGTAATTGGTTTACCTGCAAACCTTTTCCACGGCACATCAATTCCGGTTTGTCTTCTGGTATTAAAATCCAAGAGAAACGGAAATTCAGGAAATATTCTTTTTATTGATGCTTCAAAAGAATTTACACCGGGAAAGAGCCAAAATACGCTTGAAGATAAGCATATCGAAAAAATAGTAAATGCTTATAAGGAGCGTAAGGATATTGATAAGTTCTGTCATGTTGCATTAATGGAAGAAATTGAAGAAAACGGCTACAATATGAACATTCCCCGTTATGTTGATACATTCGAGCCGGAACCGGAAATTGATTTGAATGAAGTTGCAGCGGAAATTCGCAAACTACAGGCTGAAATCAAAGATATTGACGCACAATTAAAACCATATTTTGACGAACTGGGACTTGATTTTCCGTTTGGCGAGGAGGGCAAATAATTATGGCAAAATTATCTTCAAGTAACGGTCTTGAGAAGCGTCCGAAACTGCGCTTTCCGGAATTTAAAGAGCCTTACAGATCAGCGCGTCTTGGTGAAATAGCCGTTCTCATTAACCGCACCGATCCAAAATCTGCTGCACCAATTATGATGTTGAGTGCTGGCAATGGCTTTATTATGCAATCCGATAAGTATTCAAGATATAACGCTGGTCAAAGCCTCAAAAAATACATCCTGCTTAAGAAGGGAGAACTAGCTTATAATCATGGTGCGTCAAAAGCAAAACAGTTCGGTTGCTGTTATGAACTGCTTGAAGATGAAGCACTAATTCCATATGTCTATCACTGCTTTAAGGTAGATAAAAATGAATATACTCCTTACGTAGCCTTTTTGCTCAATAACCCAAAAATAGATAGACAACTCAAACGCCTCGTTTCGTCAAGTGCTCGTATGGATGGACTGCTAAATATATCTTTTAAGGATTACATGAGTATAAATCTGTCTTTACCCCCATATGCAGAGCAAAAACAAGTATCTGATTTTATAAAAAGAATTGATGAAAGAATAGTAATACAGGAACAGTTAATTTCATCCCTCAAGAAGTATAAAAGAGGTGTCATGAGAGCCATTTTTAGAGATAAATCCTTTGTTTTCTCAAAGGCAACTGTTTGGAAATCAATACACTTGGGTGACGAGTGCGTGTTTTTTTCTGGAGGTACACCAAAATCAACTGACAGCAGCTATTACGGAGGATCGATTCCGTTTATCCGCTCTGGTGAAATACACGGAGAAAAAACAGAGCTTTTCTTAACCGAAGCAGGACTTCAAAATTCATCTGCAAAAATGGTGAGCAAGGGAGATTTGCTCATTGCGCTATATGGTGCGACCAGCGGCGAAGTCGATATTTCAAAAATCGACGGTGCAATCAATCAAGCGATTCTTTGCATACGCCCCTATGATATGAGCAAACAATATCTTCGGTATCTTTTAGAAGATAGCAAGGATGACATTATTAACACCTATTTACAAGGTGGGCAAGGAAACCTCTCTGCCGAGATCATCAAGAACTTGCGTGTTGATATACCCGATTCTACAGCTCAATCATCTGTTGTCGAGTTTCTTTCGATGATAGAGCGCAGAATTGAGATGTCTGTTGAAGAATACGAACAAATTCAAGCAATGAAGCGCAGCTTACTGCAACAGCTATTCATATAAAGAGTTTCTGTATTATACCTCTGCGTAAGTCTTGAAGCACATTGAGCTCCTGCTGTGTCTGCTCAATCCTTTTGTCCATTCCAGCCAAATAGTTGCTTATTTTATGTTGGACACTGAGGTTGGGGACTTTAATCAGTAGTTTCTCAAATTCCGATTTACTCAAAATTGGAAGAGTCTGCATTGAAACCTTGCTTCTGTATTTTGGAAAGAAGTTCTCGAAAGCATAGTAAATGAACTCATGGTCGAAATCTTCTGAAACAATCAGGGCGTTAATTTGTTGGTTTGTAATCATATCGGTTGTTGCAATACCAAGTTTACCAATAAGACCGATGCAAGTCACAATGACAGAACTTGGAGGTATCTGTCTACCCAAAGCAAACCCTTTCGGTGATACTCTTTTTTCGGTAGATGATATATACTTCTGTTCGCCAATATCTCTCGGCGAACAAAACATGAGATCACCATCGTAATTACTTCTATCATTGGTTGGAGGCGTATTTCCAGTTATCACTTTACCTATTTGAGATATTGTGTACTGCCTCCATTGCCGAGTGGTGTCATCGGAGAAAAAGTGCATTAACAGTCCTCTTTTATACTTCTTGAGGGATGCCACAAGTTTCTCTTGTGCAGCAATCCTTTCATCCAGACTTTGGAGAAAGGACTCAATTTTGCTCTGTTCCTGCTCTGATGGAAGGTTGATGGGCATAGCAAAGAAAGTATCGTCTTTGATGCTTACTCTGTCATGTCTCGCACCACTATCACCAGACATATAAATGTATCTATGCCAAGCCGATGACCGAAAATACCACTCATAGTACAGCGGATTGATTTTGTCTTTCGCATGAAAACAAAGATACAGCGGAGAAACGATGCCATCCTCTGCATACTTGTAGCTGCTAATCGGACCGTATGGAGCATCGGACGATTTGCGAGGATTATATACGAAGTCATTTTGTCGGATGATATAATAGCCGCTTGTGTTATCGCTGTTTGCAATATCCTTATCAAAATACTCGCGTTGCGGAATAAGACCGAGCTTTGCGGAATTGCAAATTACATTCGTAATATGTCCATCAGCATTTTTCTGTGTGCTTTTAGAGAAAAACGCAGATAAAGTAGTTTCTTTCCACGGCTCATCGAAGCCCGGAAACCGGAGTTTCGGACGCTTCTCAAGACCGTTACTTGAAGATAAGATTGGAAATAAACCACCTCATGTATAATAATTATCGGAGGTGGTCTAAATGACTGAAAATACACAATTCAAGACGCTTGTAAATACTTGGTTAATAGAAAAGAAACCAATGATTACACCGTCAACACATGCAAACTTTGTTCTTATTTCAGAGAACCATTTGATTCCATACTTTGGAAGAAAGAAGATTGGCAGTTTCACTGAGACCGACATACAAAAATTTATTTCTTACTTATACAATAACGGTCGTCTTGATGATACCGGGGGCTTGACTGTAAAATCTATACGAGATGTAATACTTGTTTTACGGTTATCTCTCAATTATGCTTATAAAGAGCGAATTATTCCTTTGCTTAATTGGGATTTGATTGAGTATCCGAAAGATACAAGTGTTAAGAAAGTCATATCTTTGTCAAAGGAACAGGAACTCGCACTGATTCAATGCATTTATATGGATATGAATCGTAAAACAGCCGGTATCTTAATTGCCTTGTTCACCGGGTTGCGAATAGGTGAATTATGCGGTATCCAGATGAAAGATATTTCTTTGCTTGACAAAACAATAATTGTTAATAAAACAGTACAAAGAATATATGATAAAAAGAAAGGCACTACATATCTTAATATAGGTCCACCAAAGACCAAAACATCAGCAAGGGTGATCCCTATTCCGTCATTATTAATGAATATTATCAAAAAATTTTATACCGAAAATCCAAATCACTATTTTTTAACAGGAAAGGTTAAACCTACCGAGCCGAGAACCTACAGACAATTCTTTTCTCGATTCTTGAAACGAAAAGGTCTGCAACAGGTAAAATTTCATGAAATACGTCATACCTTTGCGGTCAGAGCGATAGAAATTCCGGAGTTTGATATCAAATCTCTTTCTGAAATTTTAGGACATAAAAATGTATCCTTTACGCTGAATGTTTACGGAAGTGCTAATATGCAGCAGAAAGTGAAATGTATGAATCTGCTAAATGATTTATTATGATTTTTGCTGGACTTCTGAAAACAGTTATGATATTGTTGCTTGCTGAAAGGCGGTGCGACAATGAATACACTGGAAGATTTATATTACGGAAACTTATTCCCTCAAGAAAAATGTGCGAAGCTTGATGATGAGGTCAAAGAGCTATTAAAACTGCTCAACAGAAACGAAGAGAAACTTATATCAACTCTTTCTGATGAGCAGAAAGAAACCTTTGAAAAATACAAGGATTGCAATCGTGAGATTTCTGAAATCTGTGAGCGAGAGATATTCCTGAACGGATTTCGGCTGGGTGCAAGGATTATCATTGATGTAGTAAATAATTAAAAAATCGGATAGGTAAGTCAATATGAATTGGTTGCCTATCCGATTTCTTTTTTTGCAACTTTTACTCAATACAAATTACATTCAATGCTTCCTCTTTGGAAATTTTATCCTCAAGATAATTATCTCTCGCAGTTCTTGCTTTTTCAAGCCAATCGTAATATTCCTCAAAACTCAAAGGCTTTTCCACAGTACCAGGTGTGTTAAGTGTTCTTTCATAACGCTTATACA
>OIYR01000177.1_pt1 | contig 36658 bp, 29 predicted proteins | sample 1588221 | NCBI WGS metagenome assembly OIYR01 (sample SAMN03283292) | human gut metagenome | biome: human-associated habitat; material: feces | host: Homo sapiens | place: Peru | collected 2012
TTGCAAGCAAGCTTGCATCGGCTTTCTGACCTTTTGACCCTGGTATCATATAATTTAAAGATAGCATATCACTAATATTATTTCTACATATTTTTCTCTTTTATTCATAATATATCACTTGCATATTTTTACTATATATGTCATTGTTGTTATATAGTAATGCATAACTAAATATACTAAAGTGACATGAAGAATAACAAAAAGAACAAATAATATTGTAAACGCTTAATTAATCCGCTATATTATAATCAGGAGGCGGTGAAAGGATGGAAGAAACGAATAATCAGGAAACAATTAAAATATGCGTTGAAGAATTTTCAAGGTTACAAGAATGGATGGAAATGACAGAAAAGAATAGCGCATTATATAAATCTATGAAAACTCGTTATAGAGATTTAAAAGTCATTTTATCCGCTTTAGGTGTAAATGTAACAGAACTTGACACAATAAGAGAATAACAAAATTATAGGACAGAATGTGTTGATGGGTCAACCCCATTTAACACACTCTGTCCTATATAATTATCCTCTTACGCCTTCTCAAACTTCTTCTCAACTGCCTCGATAATCTTTGAAAGAATCCTGAAAAGCGATTCTGCCGCAAATGAGAACACAAGGAATAAAAGCACACATATGCTTGACATCTTGTTAATCGCAAACAAATCACTAAACAATGTCGCACATATGATAAGTGCCACAATATTACCAACAAGCACAACTATTCTATACTTGTTAAGCGGTGTTGAAATCTTTGTAAGAATCATAAATCCAACTATCGCAAGAAGCATCGTTGCCGCCGTGGCTATATCTGCCGCTGGAAGCCCGAATACCTTACCACACACAACAAGTGCGCCTATCGCAAATGTATCTGTAAGTCCCGCTGGCAATGCCTTCAAAAATACATTCTTTAGGAACTTTCCCTCGATTCTGTTCTCGTTGGCTTCCATAGCAAGGAAAAATGCCGGAATACCAATGTTAAACATACTTATAAGCGATATCTGCGATGGTTCAAGCGGATACGTTATAAGCAATACCGCTGAAAGCACAGACATGAGCAGTGAAAATATATTCTTAACAAGGAACAGACTTGCTGAGCGCTGGATATTGTTGACAACTCTTCGTCCCTCCATAACAACAGATGGCATATGCGCGAAATCCGAATCCATAAGCACAACCTGAGCCGCCTGTGCCGCTGCATCACTTCCTGATGCCATCGCAACACTACAGTCCGCATCCCTCAATGCCAGTATATCATTGACACCATCACCCGTCATGGCAACCGTGTGTCCCTGACTCTTAATCGCTTTGACAAGCTGCTGCTTCTGCTTCGGTGTAACTCGTCCAAATACAGTATATTTTCTTGCTGCAAGTGCTATATCACCGCTGTTTTTAAGCGTTCTGGCATCAACATAGCTCTCTGCATTCTTAATTCCCGCATTCTTAGCAACCTCAGATACAGTCTCCGGATTATCACCAGATATAACCTTAACAGCCACACCCTGCCTGTCAAAGTACTGGAAAGTCTTCTTTGCCTGCTTCCTTATCGGATTGGTCAAAGTTATGAATCCATATGGTGTAAAGGTATCACCAAGCGGTTTGCCATCAACCACACCATCATATATACCAAATACAAGTACACGGTATCCCTTCTTCTGATACCCTGTAAGCATGTCAGCGTATCTGTCATAATCAGATTTTAACAACGCATCCGAAGCACCTAAAACATATGCTCCATCATCATAAGTTATACTACAGTATTTAACCTCTGACGAAAAAGATGTCATCGCAACAGGCTTCGTTCCCTTATACTTCTTATCTCCAAAGTATTGCTGTAACGCCTGCATTGTTATGTTATCAGCAGTCATATCCTGACAGAATCTTCCCAACCTGTTCAGCAGCTCTGAATTGTTAAATCTATCTTTAACTTTCAGTTCAGTTGTACCAGCACTATCCTCTGAAGCCTCACCAGCCTTGCCAGTCTCATCATACTTACCAGCCTCACTATCACTGGCTTTCTCTTCATCTGACATATCAGCATCCGCAGCACCAGCATCAACCGGAATAATATCACTTACCGACATAGTATTTTCAGTGATTGTACCTGTCTTATCAACGCAAAGCACATCAACCCTTGCCAGAGTCTCAATACTTCGCATATCGTGTAACAATACCTTCTGCCTGGCAAGACGCATAGTGCTGACCGCCAGTGCAATCGTGGTAAGCAGATATAACCCCTCTGGTATCATACCTATAACAGCCGCAACCATCGATACAACGCTCTCACTCAATGTATCCTTTGTTATAAAAAAGCTCTGGTAGAAAAGTATTGCGCCAATCGGAATAATCACGATACCTACCCATTTGATAAGAGTATTAATAGAACGTATCATTTCTGACTGTTCCTGTGTCTTCTGCGATTTTGCCTCAAGAGTCAGCCTGGAAATGTAAGAATCCTTGCCAACCTTGTCTATAATTGCCTTACATTTACCAGAAACTATAAAGCTTCCCGATAACAGCCTGTCTCCCTGAACCTTTTCAATCTCATCCGCCTCACCTGTCAGAAGTGATTCATTAACACGCACTGAGCCGCCTATAACAATCGCATCCGCTGGTATCTGGTCTCCAGACGAGAATATCGCAAGGTCGTCTGCCACAAGCTCCTCTGACATTATCTTCTTGCGCTCGCCATCCCTTATAACAAATGTATGCGGTGCGCTCAGAAGATTCATCTTGGCAAGTGTATCTCTGGCTCTTATCTCCTGTACAATACCTATAAGTGCATTTCCAATGATGACGGGCAGGAATGTAAGGCTTCTGAACGACCCTACTGCGCACACCATCACTGCCAGAACAAGAAATATAATATTAAAATAAGTCAGTAAATTCTCCCTTATGATATCTTTATTAGACTTCATTCCGGTGTCAACTGGCTTGTTAACCTGACCATTCCGGATTCTTGCCGATACCTCTTTGTACGTAAGTCCAGGATACTTACTAATATCACTCATATCTGTCTAGTGCCTTTCCTCTCTTGGAATATATTCCTTCTTAGTAACAAGACTCTTATATGCTGGTCTGATTATCTTATCCGTTGTAACAAGCTCCTCAATTCTATGAGCACTCCATCCTGCAATTCTTGCTATCGCAAATAAGGGTGTATATAACTGTCTTGGGATTCCTAACATGTCATATACAAATCCACTGTAGAAGTCCACATTAGGACTTACACCCTTGTAAATCTTACGCTCCCTGGCAATAAGCATTGGTGCAATCTTTTCAATATTGCTGTAAAGAAGCATGTCATTTTCTCTTCCCTTCTCCACAGCTAACTGCTCAACAAATCTCTTAAACACACGCTCTCTTGGGTCTGACAGCGAATAAACCGCATGACCCATACCATAGATAAGACCTTTTCTGTCAAATGCTTCTTTGTTAAGTATCTTATCAAGATAAGCCTCTATAGCTTCCTCATCCGCATGGTCTTTTACATGCTCACTTATATCATCCATCATATTCATAACCATAAGGTTAGCGCCACCATGCTTTCTTCCTTTAAGAGAAGACATAGCAGCTGCAATAGCTGAATAAGTATCTGAGCCAGAAGATGTAACCACTCTTGTTGTAAATGTAGAGTTATTACCACCGCCGTGCTCCATATGGAGAAGCAGTGCAATATCAAGAACCCTCGCCTCTAATTCAGTATATCCCATATCTGGTCTTAATAATCTAAGAAAATTCTCAGCTATCGAACATGACCTGTCAGGTCTGTGGATATACATGCTTCCATCATTTTCATAATGATTATATGCGTGATATCCATACACCGCGAGCATTGGAAATGTACTTATAAGCTGTATACACTGTCTTAAAACATTATCAATATCAAGGTTATCCTTCTTATCATCATATGAAGCCAGTGTGAGTATACTTCTTGTCATATTGTTCATTATATCCGCACTAGGAGCCTTCATAATGACATCCCTTGTGAAATTCGTAGGAAGATCCATGCATCCGGCAATCACGCCTTTAAATTCCTCAAACTGTTCTTTATCAGGAAGCTCACCGAACAATAACAGATACACTGCCTCCTCAAACTGATAACGTGCTCCCCTGTTCCCCTTAACAAGGTCTGTAACGTCATATCCTCTGTATAAAAGCTCTCCATCACAAGGAACCTTCTGTCCGTCAATTATATCGAATGCCCTGACTGATGATATATTCGTAAGTCCTGTAAGAACACCCGCACCATTCTGATCTCTAAGTCCCCTCTTAACGCCATATTCATCATACAGTGCCTTATCTATCTGATCGTTTTTAATGCATACCTCCGCAAGCTTCTCAGTATAACCATCAATTCTCTCCATATATCAATTACCCCTTTCAACTGACTGGCCAAACCAGACAGATTCCTCATTAATACAGCAAATCACTGCGTTTACAAGCATCTTATTTTTAATATATACCATTATCGGGGTAAGCATGTCAAAACCAGAAAATTTTAACAAAAACGCTTCTAAGCCAGTAATCACAAGGCTTTGATATACTTCGCCGTAATAATTGTTTATGATATTTTAATATTTATTGCAAATAAACTGACAATCGTAATGTATTTTTGAAATTAAATGCCAAAAGCTCTCCATGCGACACTATACATCTGTGCCACATGGAGAGCTTCTATCTTTAATTAGGGTATTCACTTGTTATTCCGAAATATTCTTCCAGTGAAATCCAGTCTCCGTTATTATACAGCTTTGTTGCGAGCTCTTCCCCGACATATCTTAAATGCCATGACTCATACTGGTATCCGGTATACGCATCTTTACCCTTAGGGAATCGTATGCAGAAACCATATTTGTAGCAGTTAGAATCAACCCATTTACCCTCTGCTGTATTAGCAAATGAGTCATCTATACTGTTAAGGTCAAAACACAATCCTGTCTGGTGCTCTGAATTACCCGGTCTTGATGAATATGTATCAGCCATCGCCTTACCATCTTTGGCAACGTAATTATTATAAACTGTAACCTGATACTGATAAGACCTGTATCCACTTGATATATATATGTTAAGTCCATTTGCACTGGCAGCCGCCTGCAGCTTCTTCCATGCCGCCATCAGATCCTTGTCAAGGCTCTTGTTACTTCTTGCCTCTGTAACTGGAACATCCGGATTAGTTGGTATAAATGAGCTTGAAAGCGCATATGTCTTGTTGGCAATAAGCACTCCATCTATATATGTTGCTCCATCCCTCTGCTCTATCTTAAATCCCTTAGATGTCACACCCAGACTTGTTCCTGACTGGTTATTATCTGCGCTTGTAGAAGATGAAGCAGCCTCTGTAGTCTGGTTATTATTCTGTTCCACGGCAGCCTGGCTGCTCTTATCATCATCTGACTTAGAAGATGACTCTGCCTGCGCAGTTGTACCTGTCGTTGTTAACTGCTGTGTGTTATCTGCATTTGTATTGTTCTTTTTATTACCGCACGCTTTTAGTGAAACCGCCACAATAATAATTATAACTAATGCCACTACTGATACACCCAGCGCAAGCAGCTGTCTCTGCCTCTTTAACTGGCGCTGTCTCTTTGACATTCTCACTGGTCGTCTATTGCCTGATGTTGCCAATGTGATACCTCCTCATATTATATTAATATATATATGATACCACATTATTCGCACTAATCCAAATTAATTAAATCAGCTTTGATAATTCTTCAAGTTTCTCTTTTGCCCTTGGAGACACATTTCTTGGAACCTGAATCTGTACAGTAACATACTGGTCACCACGCACATTCCTGTTCTTCATTGAAGGCACTCCCTTTCCTCTTAACCTTATCTTGCTTCCGGACTGTGTTCCCTCTTTTATCTTACAGCTCACATCGCCTGTCATTGTGTGGACTATCGCATCACCGCCAAGAACCGCTGTTGTATAAGGAATATTAATAGTTGTATAGATGTCCAGTCCCTTTCTGTCATATCCTGGCTTACTGCCAACATTGACATTCAGGAACAAATCGCCATCCTTGGCACCGCCGACACCCTTGCCGCCTTTACCTTTCAGACGCACCTTGCTGCCTGTATCGACACCCGCCGGTATATGGACACGAAGCGATTGTGTTCTTCCGTCTGAGCCCTGCAATGTAATATTCTTATCACATCCATTGACAGCCTCATCAAAGCTTATATTGATATCTGCGTGTGCATCAGCTCCCTGCCTGTCAGCATTAAATCCGCCTCCAAAGCCTGATGCCCCGCCAAATCCTGATGCCCCGCCAAATCCACTGCCGCCGAACAGATTCTTTAATATATCATCTATGTCTCCGCCATTGGTTCCGTCAAAATGGAACTCATACGTGCCATTTCCGCCAGAAGTGTAGCTGCCATGACCTTCAAATGGATTGAATCCGCCATTAAAGCCGCCGCCATACTTCTCGTACTCTTCGGCTTTCTTTGCATCAAATCCTTCCTGAAATGCCATGTATCCGTATTTATCGTATAATTTTCTCTTTTCAGGATTACCGATTATATCATAGCTCTCGTTAATTTCCTTAAACTTCTCTTCCGCCTGCGCATTACCGACATTAGTATCGGGATGATACTTTTTTGCAAGCTTTCGATACGCCTTCTTAATTGCAGCCTCATCTGCATCCCTTGAAACTCCAAGTACCTCATAACAATCTCTCTTATTTGCCATAATCAATCACCTCCACAATCAATCATAGGCAGGTCATTCTTTCCCATTTACAAAATTGTTATAGCACCAGTTTTAGCACTCGTCAATATAGAGTGCTGATAATTTTTTATTAAATTTCTAAATATATAATAAATTATCCGGCTAAAAGGAACTTCCTTTTAGCCGGATTTCATATACTTTATTAGATTTACCAAAGCATGTATATTACGCTGCCACTGTCATCTCTGACTCTGACACTCCTTCAATGGCAAGCATCAAATAGAGGTATCTTAATACATACATTATATAACTGCAATCTGTCTGGCAGTCTGGAGACTCTAAGACATATCTGTCGTGAAGTTCCTTGATTCTTACATGCATATCACTTATGCCCTTATAAGCAATCCCCGCATAGTTATTGCTCATGGCTTCTTCCAGTCTCTCATGAAGCTTCATCTCATAAGCCCTGTGTGCACTTATATTGCCCTTGAAATGGCTGTTATGTGCAAATGTGAATGAGTCAGCACTATAATGAAGGAGCTTGCCGATATCAAAATATCTCTTAACTCCAAATTTGTTGTCACTCTCGATATTCTCAATCAGATGATTGATAAGACCGCTTGTGTTCTCATAATTGTGACCCTTTAGCTTCTGTCCATTAAAGCTTCCTCTGAAATATGTATAAAATGCAATGTCAGGAATAACGCTTCCTATAATCAGCGCCCATCTGTTTCTCGCCTTAATTCTGCAATCATGGGATTTGACAAGGTAACGGCTGATGTTCTTGTGGTCTTTAAATTTCATTAAATGTATCCTTTCTTGCGCCTGTCCAGCGTCCGACATTGATTATAGCATATACACATTTCTTTTCAACTGAAATATATGTAAATGCCTGTAAATATATGTAAATCTTACATATATCAGCAAATTGTTACTCTGCCTGTGCAGCCTCTTCTGTCTCATCATCATCATCATCTGCGGCTGTGTTCTTAGAAGCAACAACACTTACGATAACCTTTTCTGGGTCTGTAAGTACATCTATATTAGCATCTTTGTAGATGTCCAGATCTTTAACTCTTACTGTATCACCGATTCTTAACTTTCCGGCATCAATAACGATTTTGTCAACAAGATGGGCTGGCAGAGCCTTGAATGAAACTTCCTCAAGAAGTTCTTCCAGAACGCCTTCTGTAACCAACTCTTTATTCTGCAATACAATTTCTGCTGTAGAATGAACAATTTCGTTACTGACAAGTGCTTGAAACTCAATATCGTTAATCTCTTTAGCAAAGGGTGCGTAGTCGATTTCCTTAATAAGGGCATCATACTTCTTACCCTCTACATCAAGGTTGATTCTACTTCCTTTTTCGCAATCACGAAGGATTTCAGCTACATCCTTCTTTGTCATCTTAACCAGAATGGAGCCGTCAATCTCTCTGCCGAAGAGGTTACCGGTTACATATCCTTCTCTTCTTAAAGCTTTTACTTTCTTATCTCTTAATTCTGCTTTTAAAGTATTCATTTGACTTTTCCTCCAAAACGATTAAATTTAAAATTTCGCCTTGTGATCACGAGGTATTTCTGACGTCAACTGTGTTCTAGTCCTTTTTCATCCAAAAGTCAAGCATTATTTTAAAAAATTTAAAATTTTTTTGAAATTCAAACTACAAAACATATCTGCCATTTACATATAATCATTTTTACATCTAAAAATTAAATATTTATATTGAAAACGCACTAAAAATGTGTCATGATGGACGTAGATATGGGAATAATTTTAACAGCTATATAATTTGTTTTTGTTTATATTATCAGGGAGGTCTATCGTGAGCAGATTAGTCAGTGTTCCAACAACACAAGAGATTAACAAGATGGTTTCTATCGTCATTGAAGAACTTAATGTCAATTCACGTTTCCTTAAAACCAAGAATTTCATGCAGCATGGAACCATAAGTGTGTATGAGCACTGTGTTGAAGTTGCCTATACAAGCTGCTATCTGGCTGCTTATTTTAAGATTGATGTCGATTACTGGTCTATGATAAGAGGCGCACTGCTCCACGATTACTTTTTGTATGACTGGCATGAAGCTGGTGATGGCTCACATCATTTACATGGATTTACACATCCTAGGAGAGCATTTATGAATGCCGTACATGATTTAAGCCTTAACAGAATTGAGCGTGTTGTCATTCTAAGACACATGTTCCCACTCACTCCGATACCACCTACTAACCGTGAGGCATGGCTTGTATGTCTCGCTGATAAGATATGTGCCACAAGAGAGACACTTCATTTTACAAGGGCAAAAGCCGCTATTAAATATGGCAGCATCCGTGAAATTTAATACCTGATATTTAAAATGTAATATCTAAAATTTAATATCCAGCCTAACAGATAATTTAATGCCTGCCGTGAAATATCACCGCAGGCATTTTTAGACCTATAGACCTATATGACAAATTATCTTATAAAGTTAGTTCTAAAGTCGCGCTCAGCCTCTGGCGCATCTACTCCAGCCTTCTTACCGGCATCAAAGCATTTAATCATCCATGCCATATTGCGGGCAAGATTTCTCATTGTCTGCATTCCCTCTTCATCCTGTGTAACTTCGCCTGGAACACGTCCATGAGCTATATTCCAGTATGTAGAGCCAGCTACTGGCATCTGTGATATTCCAAAGTATTTATTGAGTACATCGAAAGAAGCTGATGTTCCGCCTCTTCTTGCAACCGCTACAGAAGCACCTGGCTTGTGCGCAAAATATCTGCTTCCGCTGTAGAACGCCCTGTCAAGGAATGACAGTATTCTTCCACTTGGATGAGCATAGTAAACTGGTGTTCCGAATACAAATCCATCTGCTTCCTTCGCCTTACAGACAAATTCATTGACATCATCATCTGTAAATACACATCCCTGCTCACTGCACTGTCCACATCCGATACAGTCGCGTACAGGCTTGCCGCCTATCTGGAATATCTCATAGTCAATTCCTTCTTTTTTTAACTGCTTACCTATCTCAAGAAGCGCATTATATGTATTACCATTCTCCTTAGGACTTCCATTTAACATTAAAACCTTCATAAAAAGCCTCCTTTATCCTTACAATACTCCGGCAAGTGTAACATATTTTTATCAGATTATCAAATTCACGGGTTGACATATCTATTTTAACATGTTAGATTTTATTACATAAGTTAATAGTGCAAGAGGGAGTAATCAAAATGCATTGTCAACATACGCGGCAGTTTATAACTGTTTGGTGATGCATACCCTGGTGGTGATGAGACTTTATGCAGAAGAATATCTTTTTACAGGTGTTTTTCTGCATAAAGTCTCTTTTTTATTTCTACCAATCCAATTGATAAAAAATCCGGTTTACATACACTCAAACAAATGCACTTATTAAAATAATATATCAGGAAAGGATGATTACACTATGAAAGACTGGTACAAATTAACTACACAGGAAACCCTGAATAATCTTAATACCACCGATAAAGGTTTAAGCACTGCCGAATCCACCATACGCTTATCTACTTATGGTGATAACACCCTTAAGGATTCTAAAAAAGAAAGTGTTCTTACTATTTTCTTTAAGCAGTTTGCAGACCTCATGGTAATAATTCTTATAATAGCTGCCACTATATCAATGTTTACAGGCGACATAGAAAGCACAATCGTAATTATATCTGTGCTTATCCTGAATGCACTGCTAGGAACGATACAGCACGTAAAAGCAGCTAAATCACTTGATGCATTAAAATCACTCTCATCGCCTGCTGCAAGAGTTATCCGTGATGGAATCAGGCAGGAAACTGACTCAAGATATATCGTGCCTGGAGACATCGTTATTCTTGAAGCTGGTGATATTGTTCCAGCTGATGGCAGAATAATTGAAAGCTACTCTCTTCAGGTAAATGAAAGTGCCCTTACAGGAGAATCCACCAATGTAGAGAAAGTAAATAATATAATTAACATCGAATGTCCTCTGGCAGACCGTACTAACATGGTATATTCCGGCAGCCTTGTCACCTATGGAAGAGCTGTTGCTGCAATTACCGAAACAGGAATGAATACTGAAGTAGGTAAAATAGCTGAACTTATGAATTCTGCCAAATCCAGAAAGACTCCACTACAAGTAAGTCTTGACCAGTTCAGCCAGAAACTTGCAGCCTGCATTATGATAATATGCTTTATAGTATTTGCATTAAGTGTTTATAGAGGTAATGCCATTCTTGATGCGCTATTATTTGCAGTTGCCCTCGCTGTCGCAGCAATTCCAGAAGCCCTTGGCTCTATAGTCACAATAGTCCAGGCGATGGGAACCCAGAAAATGTCGAAAGAAATGGCTATAATCAAAAATTTATCTGCTGTTGAATCCCTTGGCTGTGTATCTGTAATCTGTTCCGATAAAACAGGTACTTTGACACAGAATAAAATGACTGTCCAGGACATATTCATAGATGGAAAAGTCATCACCCCATCACAGCTTGATATATCATGCCAGCTTCACAGATATCTGATATATGATGCTGTCCTTGCAAATGATTCTTCCATTGTTGACGGAAAAGGTATCGGTGATCCGACTGAATATGCACTTCTTGAAATGTACCACAATATAACAGATATCAACAATGACTGTGAACTGTCAATAACTGAAGATACAATGCGTGATATATTAACACGAAAAGAAGAACTTCCTTTTGATTCTGACCGTAAGCTCATGAGCACCAAACACATAATTCACGGCATTTCTACAATCTTTACCAAAGGAGCTCCAGATGTGCTGCTTGAGAGGTGTACTTCAATACTTCTTTCCGATGGCATTCATGAAATGTCAGACTTATTTAAAAATCAGATTATTAACCAGAACACCAGCTTCTCTGAAAAAGGCCTTCGTGTACTTGCTTTTGCATACAAAGAATCTGATGAAGGACTTACATCTGACAGTGAACAAGGTCTTACATTTTTAGGTCTCATCTCTGAGATGGATCCTCCAAGAAAAGAATCCATACAGGCAGTCGCTGATGCAAGAAAAGCAGGTATAAGAACTGTTATGATAACAGGTGACCACAAAATAACTGCCACTTCTATTGCAAAAAGTATCGGAATATGGAATGATGGTGATATTGCCCTGACTGGACAGGAACTAGACAAAATGTCTGATAATGAACTTGATAATAATATTGATAAAATATCTGTCTATGCAAGAGTTTCTCCTGAAAATAAAATCCGTATTGTAGACGCATGGCAGCGTAAAGGAAGAATTGTAGCAATGACAGGCGATGGTGTTAATGATGCTCCAGCATTGAAAAAATCGGACATAGGCGTTGCTATGGGTATTACTGGAACAGAGGTTTCTAAAGATGCTGCTTCCATGATACTGGCTGATGACAATTTTGCTACAATTGTCAATGCTGTTGCCAACGGAAGAACTGTATATAACAACATAAAAAATGCCATTCTGTACCTTCTGTCAGGCAATTTTGCAGCTATATTAGTAGTTATATACTCATCGCTTATGGCTCTCCCTGTTCCATTCCAGGCAGTACAGCTTCTTTTCATTAATCTCGTCACTGACTCCCTGCCTGCATTAGCTATAGGCATGGAGCCTGGCAGTAAAGATGTTCTGTCACAGAAGCCTCGTAATCCTAAAAAAGGAATTATGGACAAATCATTTACAGCACTAATGACAAGCCAGGGATTATTAATTGCTATATGTGTAACTATTGCTTTTACTATAGGACTTACATCAAACCCGACAACAGCATGTACAATGGCATTCTCAACACTCACTCTTGCAAGACTGCTTCACGGATTTAACTGTCGTGGCTCTCACAGTCTGATAAGACTAGGTTTTAAGAATAACATGTATAGCCTTGGAGCATTTGTTCTCGGACTGATTCTAGTAGCTGCTGTATTATTTGTTCCTTTTGTCCAGAAAATGTTCAGCGTTATTGCGCTTCCTGCATATGATTACATGATTATAGGGATACTGGCTCTGATTCCTACAATATTAATACAGGCTGTTAAAATTATACATGAAAACATTGTTTTGTAACAACAGACAAAGCAGAAGTTGCTGTGCCAATTATCCAGCACAGCAACTCCTTTTTGAAGGTATGAATTTTAGTATCTTTTAAATACAGCACTTCCATCTTTTAACAATGTTGATATCTGTTCATTTTCTTCCATCTGTTTATTAATTTTTTCCATATCAACAACCAGGTTCTGAGTCATCTCAGCGGTTCCTGTGACACCATTAGCCCCTTCTTCTATAGCTCTGGCAATTGTTGTAATTGAATCATTAATCTCATTAACAGCTGCTCTGAGTGCCGCAGTTCTATGCTGGAAATCATCCATTGATTCCTGTATATATGTTGCATTTTCTTTATAATCTGCTCCACCCTTAACAAATCCCTCGAACTCTGGTAGTATTGACTTTTCCATATATTCAACAAGATTATTAGCATTAGAAGACAGATTATGCACAGCATTCATTACAACACCATTAATCTCCTGAATCCTACCAGCCGTTTCCCTGCTTGAATCTGCAAGATTTCTGATTTCATCTGCAACAACCGCAAATCCTTTACCAGCCTCGCCTGCCCTTGCTGCTTCAATTGAGGCATTAAGAGCAAGAAGATTTGTCTGGCTTGATATACCAAGTATATCATTTGTAAGACTATTTACCTGATCCACACTCTTACTATCTTCTATTGCCCTATTTAATACTTCAAGAATTTCTTTTACTTTCTCTTTTGTATGTGACATATTATTTCTGGCGTTGGATTCCATCTCATCTGCATGCTGTTTCATCTGTATAGAATACTCATTAATCCTATCCGTTTTGTCAGCTATAGTTTCAACATCATCTCTCACAGATTCGATATTACCACTGATGATATTAGCAGAGCTACCTACCTCTTCCATTGTAGCAGATAACTCCTCTGTCATAGCTGACAAATCAGATACGCTGTCATTAGATGTTACTACACTTCCACGAACCTGACTAACTATTGTCTCCATCCTGTTAACATTCTCAACGATAAGCTTCATGATTTCCTGAAGCTTATCTATAAATATATTAATAGCTTTGGCAATATCAGAAATCTCATTATTAGATTTTACTTCTATACGATGGGTAAGATCACCCTCTCCATTCTCTATTCCAGTAACTATATCACCAATGTCACGTGATATTCCGGTAAGCGGCTTAACAACTGCAAACATTACAATATATAGCGTTGCTATCAATGAGATTACACTAATAACAATCATTACAACTGTAATTGCTATAGCACTGACATATACTTTACTTAATGTTTCCTTTGCTTTAGAAGCTTCTGAATTGGCCATATCAATCATATTCTGCACATACGATTCAACCATGGAAGCGTTGCTGGCAAGACCTTCATTAGCTATTGCATAAGCAGCCTCTTTCTTACCAAGAGCACTATTACCCATCAGGTTAGCGACCTCTTTCTTAATGTCGTCAAATTCTTTTTTCATCTGAAGATAATCATCAAGCTGCTGATCTGAAACATATTTCTGATAATCTTCAAATCTCTTATCCAGCTCAGCTTCCTGGGTAGAAATACTCTCTACAACTGTTATCATTGAATCAAGACTGGTTGATATAATATGGGACAAAGCCAGTTTATGAAGATTCTGTATTCCATACTGGATTTCATTAAGATCTGAAACCTTATTCATTTCGTCATTAACTATCTGGTTTGCTGACCTGTTAACTTTACTTATATTGATAATACCCGCAATATTAGATAATAATGCCACCATACACAGCACAATTACAGGTATCAGAATTGCACTTTTTAAACTTATGCGCTTATTTGGATTTTTATTGTTCACGAACATGCACCTCCGTTATGAAGTGACTTTTGTCAAGAGGTAATTTTTGAAAATCACAAACTTTTTCCCTGACCTCTGACAAAACCCACATTTGTTCTCTGAAGATATCTTGGAGAAGTCCTTTGTTTAACAGTTCCCGGCATTTGGCCATTCCGTTATTCGTGGATTGGTTACCTACAGGTCAATGGTCCGCCGTGGGTTCTGCTGTCCTACAGGTCAATGGTCCGCCGTGGGTTCTGCTGTCCTAAAGCGTGGATCAGAGCTTTTGCACTGCCAACAAGGAGGTGACGCAGATAACCCGAACCTTGATGTCCCAAAAGACTCCTTCAAGATATCTCCAGTTTTCTTTGTTAATAGTTGCTGCTGATTATGCAGCTGTGCCTGCTTAATCAGCTTGATTGCCATCTATCGGGATGACAGCTGGCTGTCAAGGGCTGCGCAGCAGTTTATTTACCCTTGACTGGCAGATGGCAGACTGATATTACGCTATGCTGATGTTATCCGTCATCATGCCCCATATAAAGCACGCAAGTTCCCTTGCGACTGCTGTCACCGCTACATTCTTACTCTTGCCGTGCCTTATCATCTTATAATACTTCCTTCTTAGCCTTTCGTTTGCTTTATCTGCATATGCAATCACTTCCGGCGGATTTCCGCTTTGCCTTGCCTTCAGATCTTTCGATTTATGCCCAACTGCCCCTTTGCAGATCCCTTTGGATGCCTCGATCAGCAGCTTCCTTACATGGCTGTTCCCTGCTTTGGTAATGGAAAGCCTGTTGATATGATCACTGCTCGAATCCTCTCCCGGCACCAATCCCAGATATGCTGAATAGATATTCCCCTTTGCAAATCTCTGGAAATCCCCGGTCTCAACCAGGCAGGATAACGCTGTATGGGTTTTTACGCCTAAAAAGCACACCAGCCTCTTTACCTTCTCCACATATTCCGTTTCAGAGGCCAGTTCTTCTATCCTCTTATCAAACATTTCTATCCGATTACTCTGATATTCGTATGTGATCAGATACTCATTCAGAGTCTCCCTGTCCAACTTGCTAAGTTCAAGCGATTTCAGCCATTTCAAGTGTGCCTGCGTCCATTTTCCGCCGTCATAATGGAAACCCTGACTTAAACAGAACGCACAGATCCGCTGCTTTGTCTTCTTTAAATCCAGCTTATGGTCATCTCTCATGCGCAGATATACTTTGACATCATCATCCTTATCTGTCGGAATGTGTACTGCGTGGTAACCGCCATAGGCAAGGCACTGTGCGATCATCAGTGCGTCGCGTTTATCTGTTTTGACCCGCTTTCCCTGCTGGGTCATCATCGTTGTCGGAGCAAGGATCACGCAGCGGATTCCCTTTTTAACTAATTCATGATATAAAGAGAATCCCAGGCATCCTGCCTCATATCCGCAGAGAATATCACATTCCTCTTTTATCTTTTTCTGTAAATTCTCAATGAACTGCATGATATTATCCGGATCGGGTGTTACCTTGACATTTGCATAAATAATGTCGTCTCCGTCAAATCTTGGTTCAATGGCGCATAAAGTGTAGTTTGTGCTATGGACATCCATTCCGATTCGTAGTATTCTTTTCATGTAAGTGGCCTCCTTTTGTATGCGGTAATCCCTGTTACCATTGTTCTTAACAAACTCTAGTATACAGGTAAATCCACGTTGCTACAAATGTGGGGTCACTTCATATTGTCCTAATTTACTTTGCTACTGAAGATGTAATACCTTCGACCATTTTATCAAGCTCGGCCTGGATTTCATCTGGTGATGACGTTCCTGCTAGCAGCGCATTGGCAAATTTAGTACAAGGTGTCCAGTAATTATTAGCAACTCTCTGTAACACACCATACTGTGACTGGGCAATAACAGCCTGAATTGCTGGTACCTTTGTAACCTGATCTGAAGATGCTGCTTTAATATTAGAAGGTCCCTGATTTCTTTCAGTAAATCTTATTGTCTGGTTCTGCTCATTAGTTATCCAATCTGCAAATTTATGTGCCCATTTAATATTATCAGAGTATGAATTGACACCAATCATCTTATAACCTGTAAATGAGCTCATCTGTACCTGATTTCCTTTACATGTGTATGTAGGAAGCTTGACCGCTCCGTAATTATCGCCCCATGCCTCTTTAACGCCAATTGCATTCCACACGCCATTAACTGCTGCAACAACAGTTCCATTCTTTGCATTATTTACAAAGTCTCCATCCGGTGCATTCATAAATGCAGGATTCGATATTATATTGACCATAGCCTGCGCAACATCTAAACCGGTATATGTTCCATCCGTTGTATTCCAGTTACAGCTATTAGTTACACCATCATCATTAAGAGTAAGTTTAAGCCCTGCTCCACCAAAAAATGAATACATATACCATCCTGAATTAATTTCCATGGACACCTTCTTTCCTGCATTTTGTGCAGCAGCAAGTAATCCATCAAATGTTTTGGCATCATCATCTGTCACATAATTCTTATCATAATATAAAAAATAGCCATTATCTGCAGTCATTGGATATGCGTACATTTTTCCATTATATGAAGCTGCTTCTACCGAAGACTGCGTGTTAGCGCTTTTCACAGCATCAATATTATCAACAGGGGATAAAACACCACCTGCTATAAGACTGTTAAGCTGATCATCTGGAAAATGAAACACATCTGGGCCATTATTAACATCACCCAAAAGCTTATCCCTTAATTCTGAATCACTCTGAACCTCTATTGTTATGTCAAATTCTGCTTCTGATGAATATTTCTGTTTGAAACTTTCTATCATTTTATTTAACATTTCCAGGTTATTCTGTTCTGCCCAGACTCTGAGTTTAACCGTTCCATCACTAGCCGATGGCTCACTGGCAATACCCGATGGTCCTGATGGAGACATTCCACACCCTATTGACAAAATAGCTGCAAACGCAGCCATTATACATATTAATTTTTTTCTTACCATAATATAATACCTCTTTCTGTTACATTAGTACATCATAAGCAGCACAACAGATTTATCTTTATTGATTTTACACGCTCATTATATATATAATCAGTATAACACCTTTGCAATTATTATTCAATTTAAATCATTATTACCATAAAAATATCGTTAACAAAAATAAGGATATTGACTTCAATATCAATATCCTTATCCTATACAACATATGAATATTTATTTTTAAAAATGTGCAATCTTTAACTTAGATATAAGCTCCTTCAATGCATCTGCCTGACTGCTCATCTGCTGGCTTGCTGCCGCACATTCCTCTGATGTAGCAGAGTTAGTCTGTACAACATCATTAATCTGTTCAACACCCTCGTCAACCTGCTTGATTGCCTCTGTCTGGGCATCAAGAGCTTCCGCAATATCATTAACCTCAACAACAATTGCCTTAGAGTTCTCAACAACTCCACCAAGCTGTACAGCAGTATCATTAGCAATAACCATACCATTCTCAACTGCCTTTACAGATGATTCGATAAGTGCTGATGACTCTTTTGCTGCCTCTGCACTCTGCGCTGCAAGTACCGCTACCTGGTCTGCAACAACCGCAAAACCTCTTCCGGCATCACCAGCTCTTGCCGCTTCAATAGATGCGTTAAGTGCAAGAAGATTTGTCTGTGAAGCAATATCATTAATAGTTGCGATAATTTTGCTGATTTCATTAGATGAGCGGTTAATCTCTTGCATCGAATCAACCATCTCACTCATCTTGCCATTGCTGCTGTCAAGCTGTGTACCAAGCTCGCCAACCTTGTCACTGACATCCTTGGCATTCTGTGAATTCTGTGAAACTCTCTCATACACACTTGTAAGTGATGCTGTAAGCTCCTGAATAGCTGCTGCCTGGTTAGTTGCACCTTCCGCAAGTTCTGTAGAACTCTCTGCCACCTGATCAGAACCCTCTGATACCTGGTCAGCAACCTTCTGAAGATTCTTAACCATATCAGCCATGCTTCCCTCAAATGCCATGAATGAATCAAGTATCTCCTCGAAATCGCCCTTCCACTCTACCTGTGGCTGGATATCAAAGTCACCTGATGAGAACTGCTTCATAGCCCTTGATATATCACTTACATATGAATTAAGTGTTCTTATTGATGAACGTAAGCTGTGTGCAAGGAAACCAAGCTCATCATCTGAATGATATTCAAGCTCTGTATGGAGATTACCATCTGCAAGGTCGTCTGCAATCTTCCCAATCTCCTGTATAGGCTCCATGATAAGTCCAACAATAGTAGTTCCAATTCTTCTTGATATAATAACCGCAAGGATTATAAAAAGAATAGTTATTCCAACACCTATTATAGCTACAACATTGCATAAGATAACTGCACTGTTAGTCTCTTTATCTGTGACAGCATCCATTCTGTCAGCGATAGACATAAGATTGTTAAGGGCTGGTGTACAGACATTATGTATCTTATTCTTGGCACCGCCGATATCACCCTTTTCAATCTGGTTGATTATATCGTAACCAACTGTCGCCCACTCATTAAAAGCCGTTACATACTCATTATATAATGACTCATCTATAATATTAGTACTTTTGATTACACTAATCTGTTCCTGTGAACCTGTAAGCTCTGTCTCAAAGTTTTTCTTATATGTGCTATAAGTCGTCTTATCATCATTAAGAGCCATCTCTCTGACATTACGTGCGGCATTATCTATATTAATAATGCTTTCCTTAACAGCAGTATCTGTCTTCTGTGCGCCCTTGACATAATCATTAAATCTTAAATCAAGAACACCAAGACCAATAATAGCCACAAGGCCTGTTGCAATCATGCACTTAACTGCTACAGCATAGCCATGCTTAACCCTGTCATTGAGTTTCATTTTCTTCAGTTTTTCCTTCAGTTTTTCCTTCATTTAGTTGTACCTCCATTCCTTTCATCCAAAGCCAAATTAATTAGTACCTTTTTCCCATATTGGTGAATTAATTTACCACAACCAAATGGCAATGTCAACCATTATTTTTATATTGCAAGCACATAATATATACTCATTTCTTTTTTACATATACAATCTTATGAATCTTATCTTCTGCCAGCTCATTCTTCAATTCAAAGCGGTTGCTGTTCTTCTTGATAAGATCCGAGAAATTCCTGTAACCATATATTCGTGCATCAAATCCCGGGCAACGCTTAGACATATGTATTCCAACACTTGCGAGATTCTGCCAGTCATCTTCAAGATATTCTGATATCTCAGATAAAACCTCATCCAGAGTCGGCACGCTTATAGGAGAAGCCTCTTTAATAATCTCCTCATCTTCTATCGCATCTGCTTCCTCAGACATAACAGTATCTGCGGCCTGATTAACCTGTGCAGAGCCATCTTCCTTAACTTCATTATTATATATAAGATCAAGAAGCCTGAATTCGTCACACGCCTTGACCAGCGATTCATTAGTCTTCTGCTCACCCATGCCAATCACTGTTATACCAGCCTCTTTGACACGGTAAACCAGCTTGGTAAAATCACTGTCACTGCTTACAAGACACAGTGTATCTATCTGACCTGAGTGAAGTATGTCCATGGCATCTATTGTGAGTGCCTGGTCAGCTATACTCTTGCCATTCGCATAGCTTATCTGTAACATAGGAGTGATTCCCTGACCCGGCATAACACCGTACCATGACTTTACAGTTGGGGAACTTATCGAACCATACAACCTTGATATCTTAATTCTCCCTATATGCTCAGCTTCTTTCTTAATATACTCCGCATATTTAGGTGATATATTATCTCCATCAATCAAGATTGCTATTCTATCCTCCATACTGTCCCTCCATCTCATATTTAATTAATTATATCACGTATAACGCTATCATGCACGAACTATTTTTATATCATTCTCTTTTTATATTATTACTAATGTATCAGACCTGCGGCTCCACATAACAGCACAATTGCGCCGAGAACAATTCTGTAGTATCCAAACACCTGAAAATCATGCTTTTTAACATAATTGATAAGGAATTTAAGAATAAATATAGATACAACGAATGAAACTACTGAACCTACAAGTAACACAACAAGCTCTGTTCCTGTAAATGCCAGGCCATACTTTACAAGCTTTAAAAGGCTCGCACCTAACATTACAGGAATTGCAAGGAAGAATGTATACTCAGCAGCTATGCTTCTTGATACGCCAATCAGAAGCGCACCTACAATTGTGGCACCTGATCTTGAAGTACCTGGGAAAATTGCCGCTATAACCTGAAATAATCCGATTATAATTGCTGTTTTAAATGTAATCTCTGATAATGAGTTAATCTTAAAACTCTTACCCTTATTAGCGCGCTCTATAATTATGAAAGCCACACCAAATACAATAAGTGCAATGGCAACACATGTTGGGTTATAGAATAACGCATTGAATAAATCATCAAATAAAATTCCTATGATTGCGGCTGGAACACAGGACACTAATATCTTAAACCAGAGCATCCATATATCTTTCTTGAAGAATGCATCCATTCCTTTCTTTCCTGCCCGCGATTGCTTAGTCAGTGCAAATGGCCATATCTGGCTCCAGTACAAAACTACTACTGCAAGGATTGCTCCAAGCTGGATAACGACATCAAATACATTAAAGAAATTCTCGCTTGTTCCCTTGAACGGAATTAACTGCTCAACAAGTATCAGATGGCCTGTACTGCTTATTGGAAGCCACTCTGTGATTCCCTCTACAATACCGTAGATTATCGCTTTAATTATATCTGCCACGATAACTCCTCCTTATTATTTTTATAATTTTAAACTCGTATAAGTATATCAGATACTTGTGTATATTAGAAATACTTTTTATCATTATCACAAATATTTGCACCATTTTTACAAGCCATTTACTTTGATTACATCATCTGGCACTTCAAAATGCTGGTAATCCTTGGCACTTTCCCAGTCTCCTCCCCATTCAAAGCCATGCTCTGTAAACAGCTTGTAGCACAGGTCATTATGATCTATCTTACATCTGAAATCTTTGCTTCTGTCTGTATACTCCACAGCCGTAGCAGGTTCTACACTAAGACTGCCATTAACCATCTTGACATATGGATTGTAGAGTGTGTTGATATCAACTGCAAGTCCCTTGCCATGCTTTGACACTGTTGTAGTATATGATATAAATCTGAAATTAAATGATGATGAATTGTTATCTCTCATAGACATCTCATCACTCGCATCGTACTCATCTATAAGTCTGATTTTTTCAATCGGATAATCTGCCTTGTACAGTTCCTTTAGTATCTCAAGCACATCCTCTGCGATAAATTGATTTACAACCATCTCACCCTCTTTTGTCTCTCCATTCAAATCCTTATGAAGCACATGCAGATACCTTAAATCCTCTCTTGGCACTGTACAGTTGTCCTTGTATGATTTCCCCTGCATCTTCGCAAACAGCTCATCTGTAATCTCTGTTATGTAAAACTGGCTGTCTTCGCTATTAGATTTATCTGCTGCATCCGCCTCAATCACAGTGCCAACATCAGCCGCTGAACCAATATCACTGTTTTTTCTTCTGCCACATCCATATAACACCATAGCAGCCAGCAAAACGCTGCCGGCTGCCATCACATAACCTCTCTTATTCATCACATTACTTCCCTGCACTATCCATATATATAATCCTGTTTATCTTTTTTAATCCATATAACAAATGCCTTTGTATTTCTGTCATCCGGCTTTGACACAAACTTTAAATCCCATCCATGCATATTGATTACCTTCTTGGCAATGGATAATCCAAGTCCGCTTCCTCCGCTTCTCCTTGACGAGTCGCCTTTGGCAAAAGGTTCAAATATATGCCCGCTGATATCATCTGGGATTGCATTGCCATCATCAGCAACAACAACCCTGACTCCTGCTGCTTCCTCTTTCATTGACAATGTTATTGTCGTACCCTTTGGATTATGACGTATCGCATTGTTAAGCAGGTTAGTCACAACTCTTGAAAGCTGTATAGAATCCGCATTAATATAATATGGTTCTTCTGGTATCTGCACTTCAAAGTCCATCCCTGCCTCTTCAATATCTGAGTAGGCAAGTGCCGCATTTTCTCTTAAAAGCTCACACAAATCCAGCTTTGTTTTATCAAGCCTGAATCCCTCGCTGTCAAGCTTCGCATATTCAAACAGCAGATTGATAAGCTCATTCATGCGGACAGATTTATTCTGGATTGCATTAAGATATTCCTGCTTCTTTGTCTCATCTGTCACCATTCCGTCAGCAAGTGCCTTGGCATATCCGTTAACCGTTGTCATAGGCGTGCGCAGGTCATGTGCAATATCTGACAGCATAAGATTTCTCTTTTTATCAAAATCTCTCTGCTGCTGTTCTCTTTCCTCCTGAATAGCCCTGAATTCCTTGATTGTAATCTTTGCAAAACATAAAGCTCCTAATATATACGGAACCGCCACAATCGCAACAAGTGCAAATCCAGTCAGAAACAATAATATTGCATTATATCTGTCAAGCGTATATACCGATGTAGTCTCATCCATAGAGTACATAACCTGGGATAGTCTGCTCTGAATCTCCTCAATTCCACCATGTATAATTCCGTTTATCGGAAATGGAAATACTGACCCGATTGCTCCCAGACACAGAAGCACCATCATAACAACAAGAAACGCTACCGCCTCTGAACCTGCCATTCTGATGTTATCATAATCAGGAAAGAAATATTCAAATACCAAAGGCATAACATACGAATTAATCGCAAATGTTATGAAATATTCTGCCACGCCGACAACAAGCAGTATCTCTATAAATTTTCTGATAAGAAACCATTTCAACTCATCATGCTTTTTCATCTATTTCTCCAAACCATACTTTTCACCTATTTCTCAAGCCCTCGCTTTTTCGCCTATTTTTCCAAACGATATCCTAATCCGCGTATTGTCCTGATATATTCAGATGCATCAACTGAAAGCTTGGAACGCAGCTTGCTTATGCACACCATAATATTATTATCTGCAACTATATAATCCTCACCCCAGCCGCACTCATATATCTGCTGCTTGGTAAAGACCTTGCCCGGATGTGTCATGAACATCTCCATTATCTTATATTCAACTGATGTGAGCTCAATCTGCTTATCATCTTTAATTAATGTACACGAATCCTCATCCAGTGTAAGGTCACGAACTTTAAGCTGTCTTCCCGCTGATTCACCAGCCTCTGCACTGCTGTTGTTAACGCCATCAACACCAGCTCCTAATGCATAAAATCTTCTTATATTAGAATTGACTCTGGCAACTGCCTCAAGCGGATTAAATGGCTTGGAAAGATAATCATCTGCTCCCATGTTAAGTCCAAGAATCTTCTCCGAATCCGCATTCTTAGCTGAAAGGATTATAACCGGAATATTGCTCTGCTTGCGAATCTGCGCAAGACATGTGTATCCATCCACTTCCGGCATCATGATATCAAGTATGCACAGGTCGGGCTTATCGGACTGCATCTTGTCCATCGCTTCACGCCCATCTGCCGCCTCAATCACGATATATTTTTCATTCTCCAAATAGAGCCGGAGAAGCTCTCTTATCTCCGGCTCATCATCTGCAATCAGAATCTTATAGCTCATAACGGCTCCTACATATTATCTGTATTTTCCATAACTATACTATCTGATGCATTATTTGTAAATTGATTTTGTCCACCATATGCAAGTGTATCGTAAAGTGCAGCATGTGCAGCATCAACATATGGAGCAACATAGAACACCTCAAGCATTCCACATGTAAGGACAGAAAGGATATGCCATCCTATGAATGAAAAATCAAGTACGAAGGCTCTCCACTTATTACCTGTCATCATCTGCTTACTTGCAGCAAATGCTTCATCCTTGCTCATCTGAGGATTCTCAGCAAGAAGGTATGGAACCATCATATATTCATATTCCTTGATAATACCAGGAATGATGAAAAGCAATGTCCATAATACTACATAAAGGTCTTTAAAGAACATTACCTTAACTACATTCATATAATTATTAGTGTCAAATGCAAATCCTAAATTACCAACCTGTGCTTTTTCATGAAGGTTGCGCACGTAGAATCTCTTGCCACCGATTTCAAGTGGGTTGCATATAAAGATATCAATAACACATGCAAATGCAAATACTATCACAAATACAACAATGAATATCAATACAAACATAGCTAAAACCGCTATCTGATCTGAGCCTGCCGCTTTCTGGATAATCCCCTCTAAGCCCAGGTCATCATACGCATTATCATCATACGTACTATCATCATACGTACTATCATCATAACTATTTATTGAAGTATCTGTAAATCTTGATGCAAATGATGAACTTGATGAACCGATTGAACTTCCACCAACTCCTCCTGCTATAAGTACAAGTACAAAACTTACAAGAACGCACTTCCAGTAATTCAACTTAAATGTATTCTTGGCTCTCTGCTTTAAATCTGCTCTCGACCACATATATAATTCCTCCTTTAATTCAATGGGTTTGTTATTTGATGGTGTTATAATAACACGCATTCCTTACCATGGAATTGGGAGAACCTTAACAAAACCTTAAAATACTGACTTATATATTTCCAGTACTTGTTCCTCGGTGAGAGGGATGTAGTTATTTTTTAGGAGACGCTGCTGGGTTTTGATTACGTCGCGGGCGAATACTGGGAGGTCACTTTCTTTGACACCGAAGTTTTTAAGAGGCTCGCTCTTTAGGACCTCGTCCATTAAAGAATAGAGAACTTCAAGTGATTCTTCTGCGTGGCAGCCGAGGGTTTCGGCTATTAAGGCTTCAAGGTCATTGATTCTGCCTGTTGGCTGGAGTTCTTTGTATTTCTTCATAACTGGGGCAAACATTAACTGGTTGGACTGTCCATGTGGAATGTGGTATACAGAACCTAATGGGTATGCACATGCATGGACTGCTGCACAGCCGGCATATCCGAAACCAAGTCCAGCCCAGTCAGAGGCTTTTAAGAAATCAGCGGCGTACTCTTTCCATGCATCACCGCCGCCATTATCTACAGCCTTCTTCCAGCATGAGATAATTGTCTTTAATGCTTCTGTTGAAAAAATTCTTGATATACTGCATCCGTTAGGGCTTAAAAATGACTCAACACTATGTACCATCGCATCAATTGATGATGTTGCGAATATCTTGTATGGTAATGAATCAAGCATATTAGTTATCATAACAGCTTTATCTGGAAGCATTGCCTCAGAGGCAAGACCCATCTTGACACCTTTGCTGACACGGTTGATTACAGATATGCTTGTAACCTCGCTTCCTGTTCCGCATGTCGTTGGAATTATTATAAGAGGGTGCTTTTTCGTAAGATTTGCGACATTATCATACAGGTCATCTACCTTATCTTCTGCTCCTGCAACGGCTACAACCTTGGCAATATCAATAACTGTTCCACCACCGATGGCTATAATTCTTCCATATTTCCTGCCTTTGCATGCATCAAGAATTGCATCGACATCACCATCTGTAGGCTCACCCTTGCTGTATTTCTCCCTGAATAAGGTCTGCACACCTGTATTAAGTGGTGCAATATAATCGTTATATGTATGCTCACCGCAGAGCACTAAATCATCTGCTCCTAACTGCGCTTCCTCTGCGAACTGTTTAAATGTATCATATTCCTCAATCTCTGTCTTGATTGAAAAACCTTTCATGTATATTAAGCCTCCTTCCTGACTTCCTCATCATTAATAGCATATTTGCGCTCCACAAGGTCTATAATGAAATCTGCTGTCTGTCTCCATCCAAGCAAACTGCTGTTAAGCAGAATATCTCTTGTATGTCTGTCACCACGCTTCTTGCCTGTAATGTATTCATGTCTTGCGTGCTGTGCCTTCTCAACAGACTCCCATTCCTCTCTTGCCTTATGCTCATTAATACCTTTCTCTTTCATAACAGCAGCTACCTCATCATCCTCTGGTGCATATATAAATACATTTAAGACATCATTTCTGTCTCTGAGAATATAATCACTGCTTCGACCGACAATAACACATGATGACTTCTCTGCGAAATCGTGAATTGCCTGGAACTGTGCATCAATTACTCGGTTTGAAAGGTTGGCATAACGGACACCATAAGATGTATCAAATCCATATCTTACACCAATCTTGGTATCGGCCTCCTCAACAAGTCCCTTATCAACACCAATCTGCTCTACAACCTTATCTACAAGGTCTCTGTTATAATACTCTATTCCAAAATAATCAGCAACCATCTTGGCAATCTCTGGTCCGCCGCTTCCGTACTCACAACCAACTGTAACAACGAAATGCTTGCCCTCATATTTCTTATTGATAGCAACAATCTTAGGATCAACTTCCTCTGTCTTAGATTCATCTGTGATAATGAATATATCACGTCCGAACTCTGCACCATATTTTCTCTTAGAATAGAAGTAGAAGAACGCTCCCAATGCAAGCCATGTTCCTACAACTACCCATTCCTGCCATATAAGTGCTGCTGAAAATGATGCTGGAACAATATATAAAAGTGTCATAAATCCAGCCATGACTACTGCCATAACTCCTACGAACTTACCAGCCTTTACCTTGTATGGGCGCTCCATTTCCGGCTTTTTCTTTCTTAATATACAGAATGATATTGACACGAACATATAGGCAATAACACATCCAAATGAAGCCGCATCAACAAGCCATACAAGAACGCCTCTTCCGAAGAATGGTGCTATACAGCATGCAATACCACAAAGGATAATAGCTGCTTCTGGTGTCTTGTTCTTTCCAAGCTTACCGAATACCTTAGGTATCATGAGTGATTCACCCATTGAATATAACGCTCTGCTTCCGCCCATAAGGAATGAATTCCATGAGGTGATAATTCCGCATAAACCGCCGATTATAAGGATTTTGCCCATCATTGGTGAACGGAAAGCTATCTCAATAGCCTTGGCTGATACAAGTCCGTTCTGTGATGACATTTCCTGTGCAATCGCACTCTGTGGCATAATGTAGCAGACTGCAAATATTATAAGAAGATACCATGCAACAGCAAGGAATATAGATAACAGCATGATTTTACCAATCTTTTTATATGGTACATTAATCTCTTCTGCCGCCTGTGGTATAACATCAAATCCTATGAATAAGAATGGTGTCATGCAGGCAACCTTGAACACACTTCCGAGTGTGCTTCCAGTTGAAGACTCCCACATCTGTCCTGTTATATTAGAGCCATCTCCGTTAACAGCAGAACCAACTACAAGAAGTATTCCTGCAATTGCAATAATTGCTGTAAGTATTGTCTGCAACATAGCTGCTGTCTTAGCACCTTTGATATTGATAATTGTGATAAGAATTGCAACACCGACACCTAATATAATAGTTGTAAGATATATGTCTTTGCCTGCTATCGAATACATGTAAACCTGATTAAAATCAGGAAACAGATATGTGATTACTGTAGGAAGTGCTGTTGCTTCAAATGCTGATGTAGCAACATATCCTAATATAATCATCCATGTACATATAAATGAACCTGTAGGCCCCATTGCCCTGTAGCTGAACACATGCTCACCGCCACACTGAGGCATTGCAGATGTAAGCTCTGCATATGTAAGACCTACGAAGAACACCATCGCTCCACCTATAAGCATCGCAATAATTGAACCCATAAAGCCGACTGTTGTAATCCAGTCACCTGAGTTAATAACCCAGCCCCAGCCAATCATTGCGCCAAATGCGATAACGAGTATGTCCCACGCACCCATTACCTTATCAAACTTTGAATTCTGTTCCATAGCTATCTCCTCCAATCATAGTTATTTTAAAGAATGTCAGGATAGACGGATATTAGTTATCCGTCTGCCCTGACACCTTTGTCTTTATATATTTATCTAAGCTTCAAGAGCTTCTTTAATTGCCTCCTCGAATATCTCAAGACCTCTCTCCATCTGCTCATCTGTCATTGTAAGTGGAGCTAAGAAACGGATTGTGTTGCTTGCTGTACCGCAGCTCTCAAGGAGAAGACCTTTCTGCATAGCATTTTTAATAATGCTGGCAACAAGCTTAGTTGCTGGCTCTTTAGTCTCTGGGTCTGTTACGAACTCTATACCAATCATGGCACCAAGACCTCTTATATCGCCAATAACTGGGTACTTCTTCTGAAGTTCCTTATATCTTGCTGTAACAACCTCACCGATATGTCTTGCCTTAGCTGCATAATCGTCTCTCTGCATTATATCCATGACTGCTAATGCAGAAGCACACGCAAGTGGGTTACCACAGAATGTACCACCGATTGTTCCGGCTGGAGCTGCATCCATAACCTCTGCCCTTGCTGTAATTGCTGATATTGGAAGACCACCACCAAGAGACTTGGCTGTTGTGATGATATCAGGAGCTGCGCCTGCTTCTTTCCAGTACTCAGAAGCATAATACTTACCAGTTCTACAGTTACCACACTGAACCTCATCTGCTATCATAAGTATTCCGTTGTCATCACAGATTTTACGAACTGCCTTAACCCATTCAATTGGTGCTGGAATGAATCCGCCCTCACCCTGAAGTGGCTCTAAAATCATACAAGCAATCTCGCTTGCTGGAGCACCCTCATCAAATATTCTGTTTAACTCATCAATATAGTACTGAATTGCCTCAGCCTCTGTGTATCCCTTAGGTGCTCTGTAAAGATATGGATAAGGAGCACGGTAAATTCCTGCTGGAAATGGTCCCATGCCGACTGCATATATCTTCTTGGCTGTAAGTGCCATTGTAAGATTAGTTCTTCCGTGGAATGCACCTGTGAAGCAGATAACACCATTTCTCTTAGTGTAAGCCTTTGCAATCTTGATTGCATTCTCATCACACTCTGCACCTGAGTTAGCGAAATATGTCTTCTTAACATCGCCCTTACATGGCATAATCTTATTTAATCTCTCTGCAAGTGTTACATAACCATCATGTACATATACATTGAAAATTGTGTGGAAATATTTCTCAGCCTGTTCCTTAACTGCCTCTATAACCTCTGGATTAGAATAACCTATGTTAAGAACACCTACGCCGCCGACCCAGTCAAGAATTTTGTTGCCATCAAGATCTTCAAACATTGCGCCTGCGCCCTGCTTGATACATATTGGATATGTCTTGCCACATAATGCCTGTGGAATTGCTGCATCTCTTCTTTCAAGAAGTGCTTTTGACTTTGGTCCTGGAACCTGCTCTGTTATAATCTCTGGTAATGCATTTGCTAAATCCTTTGTTGTCATAAATTTGTCCTCCTTAAATTACAAAAAGGCGCCGAATAAAGTATTGCAAAATACTTAATTCGACGCCTTTGTCTTTGCTTTATTTGATTGTGCCTAAATTATAACAGTCCAGTTTTATATTACAATGTACACGGTGTACTAAATCTTTCGTGCATCATGCACAAGTCTATATTTCACGGCGCATTTTGTGGTAATTTCTTATCATAAATGCAAGTTTTAAAGTCAGACAGCTTTCTATATCATCAAATTCCCTGCCTAAGATTTCCTGAATCTTGTTCAGGCGGTAATTCAGGGTGTTGCGGTGAATATACATTGATTCGGCTGTATATTTTACATTGCAGTTGTGGTTAAGATAATTCTCAAGGGTCTCGCACAGATTTCCATCATTGACCTCATCTGCATGAATGAGCTTTCCTATATTTTTCTCAACGAATTCATCCAAGAACTTATCATCTGTAATCTTTGATATTAATGTATACAAGCCCTGGTCTTTGTAAAAATATATGTGTTCATCTGCCTTTGATATATCAGCGACTTTGATTGCGGCAGATGCTTCATTACGGCTTAGCTTCACGTCCTCAAGATAACCTGTGCTGTTACCAACTCCTACATAGAGGTTAGTGTGATATTCACGGTCCGCAATATCTACTATGTTGCCAAGAACCTCTTTTAACTGTTCATCGCTTATCCTGCCAGATGGGACTAATGCAAGGACTGTACCAGTCTGTAGCTGGACAAGAATATTCTCAGACAGATGATATGAAAATTCTGTACTGATAATTCTGCTTATCGACTGACCGACAGTAAGTGAATCATCACGATGCATTCCTCCGTCTGACCTGCCAGTCTCATATCCACCTTCATCATAATTATTCTTATCTTTATAGTAAGCAAATTCTATAACACGGAATTCTCCTGACAAATCAACATTTAAAAATCTCGCCTGTGCAAATACATTTTCTCTGTTAAGATGCTCGGCATCCAGAATAGATGTAAATAACTGCTCGGCTGAATTCTTATTATTCTGCTCAATGACAAGTCTCTGGCACATTATCTGGCTCAAATCCACAAGCGGAAATTTCTCTGGAAGCTCGAACAATGGAAGACTGTGTTCATTGCAATATTCAACCATCTCATCCGATATCTGACCTTCATTGATTCCCAGTGCGGCTATATCGTATTCCTGCATTTTGCTGATTAATTCTCTTAATCTTGTACTGTCATCTGTGAGGCTCCTGTTGGTAAGCACCACAAATTCACTTCCATGTATATAATCTTCAACACGATACTCATTCTTAACACACTGAAGGCAGTCGGCAAAATATATCCATCTTATCGGATGAAGCATCCCTTCTGCCCCAGCTTTCAAGTTCAATACGCCTTTTAATTCAGGCATCTTAACCATATCTTCGCAATTCATCTGTTCCTCACCTTTGCCCCATATCACAACCAATATGTCACAATTATCCGTTCAGCAATTTTCGTTATTTTATAATAGCATAGATGAGGGAAGATGACTATATTCAATTATCACTGCGCGGATGTTATGTATATTATTATATTGCCCCACTCATGTTACACATTTATAAATAATTCTTATATTACATAATGTATATAACATTTATTGCCGATAATAATAATGTATCTATACTATAAATCTGTTCCAAGGAGGGAACTATTATGTCAATACCTATCAGAACAACTTATAATAATGCCGGATATGATTCATCTTCTAATGTGTCATCTGATAGCAAAAGCAGACGAAACATATACGCCAAAGATTTAACGCTTTCATATAATGCTAATAATTATATAGATAACAAGCGTAAAAACGCAAGAAATCAAGCTATGAATCTGATAAGTGATGCGTGGAACAGGGATGACGGGCTTGTTAAAAATATTCAGGATTTGAATGACGACAAGGCTAATCAGGTTGAGAAAAAGCAGGAGCTTCTCGCACAGATGAAACGTATCGATGATACTAAAGAAGCTTTGCGCGAAGAGTACGGCGTACCTAAAGATTCTAATGAACAGAAGAATCTTGAACTTCTGGAAAAATACCAGAACAACAAGACTGGTGCTTCATATGACAACTTCACAGATGAAGAGATTGCACGTTTGAAAGAATTACAGAACCAGCCACTTACCGAATACCAGAAAAAGACTCTTGAGTTAAATGGTGTTAAAAATGGTCTTGATATTGAAACCCAGAGAATTAACGAAAAACTTGTGGGCATGACTATATCTATACTTGTGGCAGAAACTGACCAAGCTGCATCTCAGGATATGATAAAATCTCAGGACGCGGCAGATCAGGTACTTGAAGCTGCCGAAAAAGACATTATGTTAAAACTTATTAACGATGGTAAGGAAGCTGTCGATGATAAGAAAGCCGAAGCCGAAGAGAAAGCTGACAAGGCTGAGGAAAAGAAAGAAGAATCCCAGACTGATGATGATAAGACCAAGACTGAAAAGGACAATGAGAATATCATCAAGGGCGAGTCTGAAGCTGAACAGATTGAGCAGAATCACAAGATAAAATCCCAGTCAGTTGACAATGTTGCAGATGTTCAGAAGCAGATTCAGCAGATAATGAAGGATAATAATCTTATCAATGAAGATATCAAGGGAATTGATATCGACCTCAACTTCTAATAATAATTGCTGATGGTAATGGCTACTATTGTATGATTTAAATAATACGTTAATTTATCATCAGGTACATAAAAAGGCTGCCGCTATAACGATTCAAACATTATGACGGCAGCCTTTTAACATAACCATTCAAAAAAGTCCTACTATCCCCAATAGTCTATACTCTCATCTGTCCTAAGTCTTATTTCGAACATACCCCCAGTTCTTTTTCAATATCTTCGGCATCAATCCAGCCTTCTGTCTGTGCACGTTCCTCCGCTTTTTTTAACTTAGCAAATAATGTATATGCTGCTTTCATCCTATCTAATTCGTCTATCTCCTTCATTGTAAGGATTCCATACTCCCCATGCCCATTCCGTGTAAGATACACACGATTAGATACATCAACTTCTTTCAATACTTCTGTATAATTTCTCAAATCTGATATCGGTTTTATATTAGGCATTAAAATTCCCCTTTCTTTTTCTTATATATTAACATTATATGTATTTGTTTGCAAGTATATTCGCGTGTTAATTTATCATCAAATTATACAAAAATAGCTGCCGTTTTAACATTTAAACTGTTAAAGCGGCAGCCTTTTTTATCTCTGTCTTATTAATCTATTAGAGTTTACCACCGTATACTGGGAACACTCCACTCTCGCCGTAATCTTCAATATGCTTGAAGTTCTTTAATGTCTCCATATCTGCATCATTTATCACAAAATCAACATCCGCATTAGTCTTCATATGCTCTGGATTAGCAGTCTTTGGAAGTGATATTGCGCCAAGCTGTAAAGTATATCTTATACATAACTGTGGAACTGTAACGTCATATTTATCAGCTATAGCCTTAATCTCTGGCTGGTTGAGGATTACACCGTGTGCAATTGGAGAATATGCCTCAATTGCTATGTCATTCTTCTGGCAGTAATCTACAAGCTCAGCAGGTGTATTGCTGATGTGAAGAAGTACCTGATTAACCATAGGCTTAACTGTTGCTGTCTCAAGAAGGCTCTCGATATCACTAATCTGGAAATTAGATATACCTATCGCCTTTAATTTGCCAGCCTTGTAAGCATCCTCAAGTGCTCTCCATGCTGCCCTGTTACCCTCAACATATCTGTCATCACTCTGATTTACCTCAACCCAAGGCTGTGGAGAATGAATAATCATCATGTCAAGATAGTCAAGTCCCATCTTCTTTAATGTCTCGTCAATTCCTGCTGCCACTTCCTTATAAGTCTTCTGCTCTGCTGCAACCTTAGATGTGACAAAAAGCTCTTCTCTTGGTACGCCGCATGTACGGATTCCCTCGCCGACACCTCTCTCGTTGCCTTATGCCTGTGCTGTATCAAAATGTCTGTAACCAAGCTTAACCGCTTCTTTCACAGCATCAGCAGCTTTATCATCATCAATAAACCATGTTCCAAGACCAAGCTGTGGAATCTTAACACCATTGTTTAATGTTATGAAATTGTTATACATCTTCAATTCCTCCATATATTAATCTTTTAGATAGGGCAGATTATACCGTCTGCCCTTTGATAATTGTAGTGTAATACATGAAGCTAACTTTAGGTCAAGGCATTTTACAATTTTATTTGAACCTTTTTTGCAAACATTATCATGGCTGCACTTAACAGCATAAGTGTCAATAAATACATAATTGGCGCTTCATCACCTGTTTTAGGTGAAGTCTGGTTTGCTGAATCACTTACATTTTGTGTATTATTATTATCATTTATGGAAAAGTTGATATTACTATTTATTACTGATGAATCTTTATCATCGTCATCTGCATCCTGATTATTATTTCCTGTAATAATGTTTCCTCCAATTGTTTTATCTTTAATGCTAAATTCTGCTGTTGCTTTCTTTTCTGCGCCTCTGATTGATGACACAATCGAAATAATATGTTTTCCCGTTGCCAGGCTTCCCATATAATCCGCAGTAAATGTAACAATTGTAGAGCCCTGTGTTACCGTGTAATTCTTCGCGTCAACTATAGCACCATCTACTTCTACACGAAGGAAAGTATCAATATCTGCATCGCTTCTAAAACTCATAACTGCATTGCTGTCCTTTACCCATTCTTTATTGGCACCTTCTATAATAACGGGTTGTACAGTTTCAATTTTATATTCAATTGATGCTATTGCATCTGTTCCAGCACTAACCTGAGCGCGATACCTGCCAGATTTCTTTGGTGCTCCACCAACCATATCTGCACCACTATTATCACTATCAGTCTTTGTATCTGTTCCACTAAGATAATATACAATCTTAGGCACAGGTACATTAAATTGTATCCAATCCGCTGAAGTCTCAATCTTGGCCGCTTTGGCAGTTCCATCATTAAATTCATCAGATGCATTTAATGTTAAGGATAAGTCTGCATTTTTGGCATTACAATCTGCATCGTTAATTTCGCTGCAGCTTGCTGTTATCTTATTGCTGTTGCTGCCAGTTCCAGCAGCATATTTCCAGCTATGTATATGCTTACCCTGACTAATCAGAAGTGTTTTAGCATAACCGCCGCCCCACTCTGTTGCAATATGATGTCCATTCATCCAGATTTTAGGAGTATCTGTAAGATTAGAAATAGATTCATACATATTTACTGAACTTTTTAAAACCATTGTATCGCCAACTTTAAAGCATGCATCCTGCTTTCCATAACTAGACGACACCATAACTGCTCCCCATCCTAATCCATCAGAAGATGCATAAAGATAGCCATTCGGACTATTTTCAATTGTTATACTTCCATATCCGAATATTGCATGTCCACCATATTCTTCATCAGGCTGCTTTATACTCACTATCCTATTGTCTCCAACAAGTGTAATATGAATATTATCAACATAACTATATATCGCTGTATAATTCGACTGCACATTCAGATTAGCAAAAGTTACATTAGAAAAACTGTCATAGGGCGGATTATTAAACACTCCAAGATAAATACTATCTGATGTAGGTTCAGCTCCTGGCTCCATTGCAATCGTAATATTATCTGTTAAAATAGTGAGTGAAGTTACCAGAGAATAATCTTTACCTTTCCCATATGTATAATCTCTTCCTTCTATAATTTCTCCAGAATCTCTAGACAATGTAAAAGCTCCAACTTTAACAAAATTATCAGCTGCATTTACATCTTTGGGCATACTGAACATAAAACCTGTCGTCATAATCAATCCAAACAGTATCATAAATAAACATTTTTTCTTTTGCTTCATAGACATTTACCCCTCATTCTTCTTCGTTACTTTTCATAACATATATATTGTGTTACAATTACATTGTTATTATATATCGTACATCAATGTACGATGCAACATTTTTATATTAATATATCAGAAGAAAGTTGGATACCATTATGAAAGATTTGTTTTCAATTGGTGATGCTGCTGATTATGCTGGAATCACACGAAAAATCATCTTAAATTATGAAGTTCATGGATTAATTACTCCCGATATTAAGGATAAGCCTTCTGGTAACAGATATTACACAATTGATACACTTACAAAGATACGTACAATCCGTTCCTTGCAAAATCTAGGTCTTTCACTCAACGAAATTAGTAACTATTTTAACGACTCCAACGATCTTATAGGTATGATTCGCCGATTAGAAACACTGCGTGATGAACTGAATACTAATATCAAATCATTATATGAACGTATTAATCAGGAGACAGAAAATATCGAAGAAATTATTCTGCCTTCGCAGACTGTGTTCTGTCGTAATATGTATTCTGACAGCATCAAGGAGAAAACTGATTTTTTAAGAAATGTTGCATTAGAAGCATTTCACACATATGGCTCTACACGCCCTGGCCGCATTTATTTTACTGAATGTCCATTAGACAATATTAATGATATGACTTTCTTTTCTGTTGTCCCATCTAAAAGCCATGGTGAACATATCATGAATCTTCCTTCTCATAAGGCAATCTGTATCTACTACCATGGTGCCTATGAAGAATTATATACTGCTCATAAAACACTGCTTGACTATGCTAATGAGCATCAGCTTACACCTACTGGCATATTCCGTCACAGCTATTTAGAGGGACCTCCACAGCATAGCGAAAAGAGTAAATTCATTACGCAGGTGGCGCTTCTTATAGAGTAGGATGTGACGGTGTGAAATTTTTTCTGTAAATTCAGATCTTCTATGATAATTGATGTGGC
>OIYR01000180.1_pt1 | contig 36267 bp, 16 predicted proteins | sample 1588221 | NCBI WGS metagenome assembly OIYR01 (sample SAMN03283292) | human gut metagenome | biome: human-associated habitat; material: feces | host: Homo sapiens | place: Peru | collected 2012
TACCGAAAATCATGTATTTCAATGATTTCTCGTAATACTCGTGGGTAACGTCGAGAGTGACGTATGCCTTGGCACCCAACTTATATGCATTCTCCTCGTTGGTCTTCAACTGCTCGGCAGAGAAACCACCTGTGTTAGCGCATGCTGCATAAACATCCCAGCCATCCTGGGTCAACTTCATTACTGTGTATGATGTATCGAGACCGCCGCTGAAAGCGACTACTACTTTTTTATTTGCCATTTTATTTTATGTTTAATATGTGGTGAATAATGTTTAGATGGCATTCTTGCCAACACCTTAAATTATATGTAAGGATTTAAATTTCTGCAGATGGACCGTCAATCTTGCGGATTCTCTCAATTACCTCCTGAGGAAGCTTGATAGGCAGATGCTCCTCTGGGTCGAAGAGCATGGCGGTGCAGATGCAGTATTTGCGGTTGGTACGATGGAGAACATCCACGTTGATGCAACCCTCGCAGCCACGCCAGAATGACTCATCATCGGTCAGGTCGGCGAAAGTAACTGGAAGATAACCCAACTGGGTGTTCATCTTCATGACAGCCGAACCGGATGTCAAAGAGAAAATCTTGGCATGAGGCCATCGCTGTCGGGCGAGTGTAAAGGTCAGGTTCTTGATGCGCTTAGCCAATCCCAAACCACGGAAGTCTGGGTGAACGATCAAACCTGAAGTGGTGACATAGTGCTTGTTGCCCCATGTTTCGATGTAGCTGAAACCTGCGAACTTCTCGCCCTGGAGAGCGATGACAGCCTTGGCTTCGCGCATCTTGGTGGCAACATACTCTGGTGAACGCTTGGCGATACCAGAACCACGCTTCTTTGCAGCTTCTGCAATTGTAGTCAGAATGGTGTCGATGTACTTGATGTGACTTTCGTCAGCCACCATTACTTTAACTTCTTCCATTTTCTCTTTATATTTTGAATGTTCTTATTTGTAATCTGTTGTTTTAATATCTGTCAACCATCAATTAATATCTATGATTGAGTTCCGGAATCACTTCCGACAAGATGTCGATGATTTCCTCTTCTGTAGTACCCTTCTTCTTGACCAGGAAGATGGTGTCATCTCCTGCGATGGTTCCTAGGATTTGAGGAATATCACTGTTGTCGATGTTGTAGGCGATACTGCTCGCATATCCCGGTCGTGTCTTGATAACTACCATGTTGCCTGAGAAATTGATGGATTGAAATCCAGTACTTAGTCCCATCTTGCTGATGGACATAGGGTGAGTGACACGTTTGTAGAGCGCATCATTGGGTAAGACGTATGCGTATTTTCCGCTGGATGAAGCAGCCTTGGCTACCTTGAGCAGCTTGAGGTCGCGGCTCAATGTGGCTTGCGTTATCTCAAATCCTTCTTTGTGCAAAGCTTGCAAGAGTTGTTCCTGCGAACTTAGCTCTTGGCTAGAGATAAGCATCTTTAATGCTTCTAATCTATTGTTCTTTACTTTCATACGCTGTATTTTTATTCGTTTGTGGTTGCAAAATTACAATAAATATATGAAAACGCCAAGAAAATACGTATAAAATTTGCATATTTCTGATAAATTGTTGCGGAATGATAAGAATATGCAGGAAATATGCAGCATAAATATACATTTGACGTGTTCGGGATACTGTGTAGAATAGCTTTGGCTTGTTTCCTGGTGTTTCCTTTGGCATTATATATACGTTTGAATCATTGTAAAGGTGGGTTAGCAGGAATAAAAGAAGGTTTTTTTGTTGATTCTTGCACCTTTTTTACTTAAAAACTTGCATTTATTGTTTTTTTTATTTATTTTTGCAGCAACTAATCTTTAAGCCGATGAATAAATTAACGCTAAACTTATTGATTTTACTAACCATACCCTGTATCCTCTATGGTCGTAACTTCAATGTGATGGATTTCGGTGCTCGAGGTAACGGAATCAGTGATGACGCAATCGCCATTCAGAAAGCTGTAGATGCTTGTACGAATGCCGGAGGGGGAGATGTGGTCTTTTCCGCCAATCATACTTTCCTTTCAGGACCCGTACAGTTGAAGTCGAATGTGAACATCGTTTTGGAAACCAACTCCGTCTGGAAAGCCAATCCCGATGAGAGTATCTATCATCTCAGTGCCTTCGGTAAGAACGAGGGTGAGGGTATGATGTGGATATGGGCGAAGGATGTGGAGAATCTTTCGTTCTCGGGTCATGGTACGATTCATGGCAATGGTATCAGGTTTATGGGTGCTGAACTTTTTGACAGTTACGAGCTCAAACCGGTTACCACTTTCGATCCCCGTCCGCACGTGCTTACCCTGATGGGAGTCAAGAATCTCAATATCCGTGATATTACCATTCGGGAAGGTGCTTACTGGACTGTGCATCTCATCGGATGTGATGGGGCTGTGATTGATGGCATCAATCTGCTCAACAATCTCAAGATCCGTAATGGTGATGGCATTGATATCGATCATAGCAAGAATGTGCGCATTGCCAACTGTCATATCACCAGTGGCGATGATGCTATCTGCCTGAAAAACCGCCGTGAGTTTGAAGAGTATGGTTCTTGTCACGACATCGTTGTAACGAATTGTGTGATGGAGAGCCGCAGCTGTACCGTGAAGATTGGCAGCGAGAATATGGATTCCATCTATAATGTGGTTATCGACAATTGCGTGATCAAAGGTAGCAACCGTGGTCTCGGTATTCAGAACCGTGATGAGGGAACCGTGAGCAATGTGGTTTTCTCTAACATCATTCTGGATTGCCAGCTATGGAGCGATGTATGGTGGGGCAAGGCAGAACCTATTTACGTTACTTCTTACCCTCGTGCCAATGGAAATCATAAGGATGCCAACTGGCGATTCCCTAAAGGTCAGACGGTAGGAAGATGTGGCGAGGTGAGCCATATTTACTTCAATCATATTTATGCCACTTCAGAAAACGGATGCTTTATCGGTGGAGATACCCCGGATAAGGTAAACAATATCTATCTCAACAATGTACATCTCAACTTGAAGAAACTTACAGGCTATGATGGCGGCGTGTATGATAAGCGCCCATGTCGTGGCGAGGGCTTTATATATAATAAGGTATATGGAGTCTATGTAGAGAATGCCAGGGATGTAGAAATTGATGATCTGAGAGTGCAGGTTGGACCAAAAGTAAACTATGGAGGAAAGACTTTCGGGATAGACGACTAAGAAAACAATCTTTTCATAAAATTGAAACAAGAATCTTAAACAGGTGTACTAAGGTAGTACTACCTTTGCATCCGATTATTTATAACAAAATCTAATAAGTTATGCAAATAGTACAAAAGACAAATGGAAGAAGCATGAAAAGAGTATTGCTTTCTTCCGCCCTTCTGCTGGTGAGTACACTCACATTTGCACAAAGTAAGGTCAGCGGCACCGTGAAAGATGCCAATGGCGAACCTCTCATAGGCGTAAGCGTCATGGAGGTTGGTACTAACAATGGTGCGGTTACCGATATGAATGGTAACTATACCTTGAATGTGAAGCCAGGAGCGAAGCTGAAGCTCTCTTACATTGGATTTACGTCAAAGACCATTAAGGCAAGTGGCAATAGTCAGATTGTGTTGGATGAAGATAACACTGCCCTCAACGAGGTGGTTGTGGTAGGTTATGGTACGATGCGTCGTAAGGATGTAACTTCTTCTATCACAACAGTGAATGCTAAGGATTTGAACAAGGGTGTTTATACAGACCCTGCCCAGATGCTTCAGGGTAAGGTGCCAGGATTGGTGGTAACTTCTTCTGGCGACCCTAGTGGTTCTACCAGCATGACTCTTCGTGGTGCTTCCTCTCTTCGAACCGGAGAGGCTATGCAGCCTTATTATGTGATAGATGGTATCCCGGGAGTGGATATTTCAATGGTGGCTCCTGACGATATCGAGAGTATTGATGTACTCCGCGATGCCTCTGCTACAGCTATTTATGGTTCCAAAGCAGCCAATGGTGTGATTATGATTACCACCAAGAAAGGCAAGAACAATCAGGAGCGTGTGAACGTATCTTACTCTGGTTATGTAGGTTTCGACCATATTTCCAAGACTTTGGATATGGCTTCTGCCGATGATGTTCGGGGCTATGTAAAGGCTAACAATTTGGATTATGCTTATGACTATGGGGCTTCTACCGATTGGCAGAAGGAGGTACTTCGTACAGGTATCAGCCATAACCACAACCTTTCCATCAATGGTGGCAGCAAGAAGACTACCTATATGACTTCCCTGAATTATAACAATCGTGAGGGTATCATCAAGGGAACTGATATGCATCGTATCAATTTCCGCTCTTTGGTAAGTTCTAAGGTTTTGAAAGACCATTTGGACCTTTCTGCAGGTTTGAATGCCATGTATGGTAAGCACGAGGGAGTGCCTATGAATAATGAGGGCGGTTCTGTACTAGATGCAATGAACTATTTTAACCCTACTACTCCTGTTAGAAATGAGGATGGCTCTTGGAGTAAGGGTGATGGTTCTAAAAACTATAACCCGCTATCGCTCATTGCAGAGGATTCTTCTGAGTTCGAGTGGAAACGTATGCAGTTTATCGCAAAGGCTACGGCTAATATTGTCAAGGGTTTGACTTGGAATGTCAACTATCAGTATAGCAATAAGCAGCGTACCTATAGTGCATACGATTCTCATAACACCCAGCTCAATGGTATCAGCGATTATCAGGGACGTGCCAACCGTAGCACATATCAAGGACATGACCAGACTTTCGAGACATACATCAACTATGATGCTACTTTCAATAAGGTACATAAGTTGGGCTTGATGGCAGGTTACTCTTGGGAGGAACGTGTTAACAATGATGGCTTTGGACTGACCGTTCATAATTTCTTCGATGATAAATTGGGTTGGAATCAGTTGAAGTATGCTGGTACCATTGATGGCATGACTGCTGTGGAGAGCGGTACGAAGGAGACTGTCCGTAATATCTCTTTCTATGGTCGTCTGTCTTATTCATACAATAGCCGTTATATGTTGCAGGCTACCATTCGTCGCGATGGATCATCTGTGTTTGGTGATGGTCATCAGTGGGGATATTTCCCATCCGTATCAGGAGCTTGGAATGTCACTGAAGAAAAATTCATGGATGGCTTGAAGGATGCCTTGAAACTGTCTAACCTGAAGCTTCGTGTGGGTTATGGTGTAAGTGGTAATGCTCTGGGTTTTGGTGCATACACTGCTGTGGCTACCTATGGTGCGAATGGTTCTGTATCTACCATCAATGGTAAGAATTATGCTACATTGGTGGCTACCAAGTTAGCTAATCCGGATTTGAAGTGGGAGAAAACCAGTATGTTGAACATTGGTTTGGATTATGCCTTCTTCGATGGTCGTATCAATGGATCTATCGAGTATTACGACAAGAATACCAAGGATCTGATCTGGAATTATCCAGTATCTTCTTTCGTTTATCCTTGTAGTACTATCGTAGCCAATGTGGGTGAAATCAGCAATCGTGGTATTGAGTTCTCTATCAATGCAATTCCTGTACGGAATCAGAATTTTACATGGACAACAACTCTGAACCTTTCTCATAATAAGAATAAGGTAAAGAAGTTGACTAATGAGAAGTATAGTACAGCAACCTTTACTCAGGGTGATCCTATGGTGGCTGGCGTGTCTGCCTATGGTTATACACAGCAGATTATGGAAGGTCAGCCTTTGGGTACGTTCTTCACCTACGAGTTTGCTGGTTACGACGAGGATGGTATTTCTGTATATTATGAGCATGATAAGGCTACAGGTGAGCGCAATGGCAAGACTACTAAGTCGCCAGCATTTGAAGACCGTACAATCACGGGTTGCGCACAGCCAAAGTTGAATGTGGGATGGAACAATAGTTTCAGTTATAAGAACTGGAGTGCTTCCTTCTTCTTTACTGGTGTGTTTGGCAATAAGATTTATAATGGTCTCCGAGCTCACTATACTGCACCAGACTTCTTTGCTGGTGGCAAGAATGTATTGAAGGAGTTTATTACCGACCGTCCGGCAACTGATACCAGTTCTAACATTCCATCAGATAAGTTCATAGAGAATGGCTCTTATGTTCGCTTGCAGAACCTATCCTTGGGTTATACTTTCCGCAATTTGGACGGATGGTTGAACAGCCTTCAGTTGTATGTTAATGCCAATAACGTCTTCACTATTACAAGCTACAAGGGATTGGATCCAGAGGTTAATCTTGGTGGAATCGACCCTGGTGTGGATTATCGTTGGAGTAATTATCCACATACTCGTACGATTATGGTGGGTGCTAAAATCAATTTCTAACAACATTTAAATACGCTTAGAATATGAAACTAAATATAAAGACTTTGTTCGCGGCTAGTTTAGCTACTTTGGCTGTGAGTTGTACAGACTTGGATGTACCGGTAGATTCTCAATATACGAAATATCCTGGTACGGAGGAGGCTATTGTTTCCAAGATGGCGGGTATCTATTTTCAGATGAGAGATTGCTTTGGTCGCCGTTATATGGAGGCACAGGCACTGTCAAGTGATGAGTTTACGGCTTTGTCGTATAGTGGAAACTGGCTGGATACTTATGCATACGCCAATACGTCTTTGCATAATTTTACAGATGAGTGCGCTACCATTGACTGGATGAATGTATTGGGTGAGGGTGTTGTGAAAGCCAATGAGGTTATCGATTCTGATGCTGATCCTAAGTATGTGGCTGCAGCTCGTGCCGTCCGTGCTTACTTCACTTATCTGGAAATGGACAATTTTGGTGATGCTCCTATCGTAGATAAGGTTTATTGCGAGAAGAATGGGGTGGATATTACTGCCCGCCAGCCTCGCGCAGATGTTGCCAAGTGGATAGAGAGTGAACTCCTGGCTGTAGCAGATCAACTTCCAGAGGAAACTACTGGAGAGAACTACGGTAAACCAAATAAGTATATGGCATACGGTCTTTTGGCTCGCTTGTATATCAACTGGCCTGTTTATACAGCAGCTTCCGTTGATCAATATGATGCTGCCAATTACAGCAATGAAAAGTTGAATGCCTGTGTAGAGGCTTGTGATAAGATCATCAATGCAGGTAAGTTTGCTCTGGGACCTGTAGCTTATCGCTTCAAGTTTGCTCCTAATAATACTGAGTTGGTGGAGAAGGGAGAAATTAAGGACTTCATCTATGTAATGCCTTACCATACATTGGATGCCACAGGTATGCAGTATGGTCGTTCACATTCTTATAAGGATATCAAGAAGTTGGCTCCTAGTTATTATGGCACAGCCATGTCTAACTCTGGTGGTGCGTATATAACTGTAACTCCTGAGGCAGCTGCTCGCTTCAATCTGGAAGGTGACGAGCGTAATACGATGGTGCTTCAGGGTACTGTACATGTATATGACCCGGAGACACTCCTTCCTACCGACCAGATTTGTAAGGACCGTAATGGTAATCCATTGGTGTTGGAAACAAACATTAAGTTGGTGAAGCAGAGCTCTGAGCTTGATGCTGGAGACAATGTGGAAGGATGGCGCCAAGGTGCTCGTTCTGTGAAATGGTTTGTTAGCAATGAGGACTTTAAAAATGGACGTAATCAGTCTAACGACATACCTCTGATTCGTTATGCCGACATATTGATGATGAAGGCTGAGGCTATTGCACGTGGTGCATCGGCAACAGGTGGAGATACTTCTCTTAGTCTTTTCAATCAGATTCGTTCATACGTTCATGCACCGGAGCTTGATCATACCCCATCTTTGGATGAAATTTATGAGGAGCGTGGTCGTGAGTTCTTTGATGAGAACCTTCGTCGTATGGATATGATTCGCTTTGGTCATTTCGAGGATGAGTATTGCTTCCACAAGAAAGGCTTCGAAAATGCGAATTTTGACAAGACTCGTCGTATCTTCCCATTGCATAAGGGAAATCAGTTGGATACAAATCCTAAGTGGAAACAGAATCCTGGATATTAATCGATTGAATGATGATAAAGGGGGAGTGGTGGATTCTGCCACTCCCTTTTTTCTAATTGTTAGATGAAGTTTGTTTCATTTTGATAAAACTGTTTGATTATGAGAAGGAATCTATTGTTGTTATTACTGTGTTTGGCAGGTTTGCTAGTTGTAGATGCTCAAACATTGAGCCGAAGTGAGGTCGAGACTTACGTGATTAATCAATATGGAAAAAGATGGAAAGACATTGCGCTTTATCTTGGCGAAAAAGATACGTTGGACAAGGACAATGCTTTGACGTTTGAGAAAACCATCTCGGTGCGAGGCAAGAGTAAAAATGAACTCTTTGTCGATTTGAATTATTGGTTTCTGAAAACCTTTAGCAATGCTAGTTCATCGATAGAGATGGCAGACAAGGAATTGGGGGTTATCATGGCAAAGGGTTATTTGCCAGGCATTGCTTATCACTCGGGTGGTTATTCCTCTTATTGTGTCAATATTCGCCCTCTTGTGCGTTGCGACATCAAAGATGAACAGGTCAAACTGACGATTGTTGTTCCAAATTATGAGGTGACGAAAGTTGATGATGGTATTTGGAGTGCCATGCTGGATGAGGATTTCGACAAGCATCCCCCATATACTGTGAACGAAACATGGTCGCTGAATGATTGTTTCCCTTTTGCGAAGAAAGATGGAACCAAGAAAACTTCCTGCAAGGCATTGGTGATGAGTCATGGATATGTGGAGGTCACGATGAATCGCATTCAAATGGCGTTATAGCTGCGCCAAAATGTGGTAAATTTGAAGATTTTGGCGCAATCATTAATTAAAACGTATGAAGAGAAGCGTATTCTTAGTTATATTTTTTGCCTTTGGCTTCTTGATGACAATGGCCCAAGATTTTTCCCGATACGTTGATCCACGTATCGGTAGTGAGGGATTGGGTAGAACTTTCCCCGGACCTTGCATGCCATACGGTATGGCGAAGCCGGGACCGGATGCCGTGTCTATGCCGAATGCAGGATGGGCGCCGATGCCTGAGCCTGTCAAGGGATTCTCGCAGATGCACGTCAGCGGAACCGGGGGTGGACAGAAATATGGCAATATTCTTATCCAGCCTTTCTTGGATGCAGGGGACATCATCCAGAAACGTGTGGATGAGAAGATAGCCCTGGGATATTATGCGTGTACCTTTGAGAATGGAATCCGGACGGAGATTACCGCCTCTGAACGTTGTGCCTTCTATCGATTGGATTATGGCAGGAAACAGAAGGGAAAACTCCTGATAGATGTGGCTACCTTCCTGGGTATAGACACGATTCCTGATAAGCGCGAAACTCAGCAGTATGTGGATTCGTATGTTACTTGTGATGGGAAATATGCCGTCTCAGGATGGAGTACTGTAAGGGGTGGCTGGAACAATGGCGGCCCTTATACCGTATATTTCTATTTGCAGAGTGATGTGCCTTTATCTAATTGCGATACGCCTTTATTTAATCGCGATGTCCCTTTAGCTAATTGCGAAGCGCCTCTATATAATAAGGTGAAGGAATCAAAGACAAGATTGGATGTTGCCTTCTCGAAAAGTACCGTCAATCTGAAGATTGGTATTTCGCATATCAGTATTGCCCAGGCAAGGAAGAATATCCCTGCCTGCGGCTTCGATGCCCAGTTGAAGAATGTGCGGAAAACCTGGAACGGAAAGTTGGGAAAGATAGAAATCTCAGGCACCGAAAAGCAGAAGCGGATGTTTTATACAGCCCTTTATCATACGATGCTGATGCCTGTGGATAAGTCGGGTGAAAACCCTCATTTCTCCGCTACGCCTTATTATGATGATTACTATGCCGTCTGGGATACTTATCGTACTTCCATGCCTTTGCTTACGCTGATAGAGGAACCGCAGCAGCGTGATATGGTCAATTCCCTGCTCAATATCTACAAGCATGACGGTTATATGCCTGATGCTAGAAGTGGCAACTGGAACGGCAGAACGCAGGGTGGCAGCAATGCGGATATAGTCATAGCCGATGCCTTTGCCAAAGGAATGAAGGGTATCGATTATGAACTGGCGCTGAAGGCGATGATCAAGGATGCCGAAGTGCCACCAACGGATGATGATGGCTTTGTGGGCAGTGTGCCTGAGGAAAAGCATGGCAGAGGTGGATTGATGGAATATAATACGCTGGGCTATATTCCGTATGGAATAGACCGTGCCGGCAATCGTACCGTGGAGTATAGCTATGATGACTGGTGTATTGCCCAGGTGGCAAAAGGACTGGGTTTTCCGGAACTCTACGATAAGTATATGAAGCGTTCGCATAACTGGCGCAACCTCTGGCGTTCTGATTATGAATGGCAGGGGATGAAGGGATTTATCATGCCGAGAGATGCGGATGGCAGATGGCTCGACTCTGTGCCTTGGGGCAAGTCGAAGGTCTATCATCCTGTGATTCCTTATCATCCGGATACCAAGGTGGCGCCCTGGTATCTTCCATGGTGGTCAACCTTCTTCTACGAGGCTCTGTCGGCAGAATATAGTCTCAGTATTCCGCACGATGTTCCGGGACTGATTGAGGTTTGTGGAGGAAAGGACGCTTTCATCCGACGACTGGATACTTTCTTCGCCAATGGCCATTTCAATGTGGCGAATGAACCGAGCTTCATGACTCCTTACCTGTATCATTGGGTAGAACGCCCGGACTTGAGCATTCAGCGAATCCAGCAGATCGTGAACGATAACTATGATGATTCTCCTGACGGTTTGCCGGGTAATGATGATGGAGGAGCAATGTCGTCCTGGCTCGTTTTCAATATGCTGGGATTCTATCCGATAGCCGGACAGAATCTCTATATCGTAGGTTCGCCGATGATTCCTGAATACACCATCCATCTATCCAATGGTAAGGACTTGAAGGTGGTGAGAGAAGGAGAGCTATGGAAGCAGATGTTCATAACTCACGATGTGTTGATAAGTGGTGGAAAACTTGTTCTTCCTGATTTTAAAACTGAGGAAAAGGGTGTTGATAAAACGCAGAAACTGCTGATAATGAAAGAAAAAGAGAAATCCACAGTTTTTGCACAACCTGTGGATAAGTATTTGAAAACTATTCCGGCACAGTATGTGGCTCGTTTCATTGTCAACCGACAGTATCGTAACTGGGAGGTTGGAGTAGATTCTACGAGTATGGCTGATACGCTTATATTGAAATGTAATCAATCTCTCTATCTGATTCCTCGCAAGGTGGTGGATGAGGCTGATGGCTTCTGTTGGGATAGTCCGCAGAAAGGCAGGAATCTCTATGTGTGCGATATGGGCCCCAACAAGGGTATGCGTGACGGCACCTTCCTGTTTATCTCCCGAAAGGCACTGCGCCAGCTTCAGGCAAACGGATCCTTTGTCTATAATGGGATTTTATGGCGGAAAATATCAGCAGATGAAAAGAGCATCACCGTCAAGGCTGAACAGGATGGAACTATGATGCAGATTGCTGTGGACCTCGGTCTCCCTTGGGTGCTGCGTATGGATGGAAATCCTTTAGGAATTGATTGGAGGTTGGAAAAACAATAAATAGGAGTATTCTCCGTTTCATATATTATATGAATAGAAAAGTAACATTATTATATATCTCTTTGGCTTGCGTGCTATCTGTGCAAGCTCAGACCCGCCAGCAGATGGGTGGCGTCTATTATGCTTATCCGGAAGGTCCTTCTGCCAAGACAGGAACTTTTGGTACGGCTACCTATGTGATGTCTGATTCTCTGAGTGTTCCTCAGGGATACGCACCTTTTTATATCAGTCATTACGGTCGTCATGGTTCTCGTTGGATGCCGAAGGATGACCGGTATGTCTGGATCTGCAAGCATTTTGAAGATGAGAGTAATCTCACTCCGCTGGGTCTGCAGGTGAAGGGAATGCTGCAGCGTGTATGGGAGAATGCCAAGGGTAATGGTGGAAAACTGAGCAAGCTGGGTGCTCTTCAGCATCAGGGCATCGCTCATCGTATGTTTGAGCGTTATCCACAGATCTTTGCTGCAGGCAATGCGGTGAAGGCCCGCTCCAGCGTGGTGGATCGTTGCGCCAGGAGTATGCAGGCTTTTACTTCGGAGTTGCATACCCTTCAGCCGGGTTTGAATCTGGATGTCAAGACCGATTCTTCCGATATGGCTTGGATAGCCTATACTTCTCCTGAAATAAAAGCTTTGGAGAATCGTACGCATGTGCAGGCACATGTATCACCTCGCCGTTTCCTTCTTCAGTTATTTAAGGATGTCTCTCAAGTAGATGAACCCTTGAAGCTGATGACCGAGATGCATACGGTAGCCTCTTCCATTCAGGATGTAGGCTTGAATTTCTCTACTTATCCACAGGATATAGAAGATGGATTGAATGCGCTGTTTACGGATGAGGAGTTCCGGGCTATCTATGATGCCAACAACCGTCGCATGACCATCAATAATGGCAACGACCCGACCAACGAGTCGATTCCGGCACGCTGTGCCATCTCGCTCTGGCAGAATATCGAGGCTGAGGCTGAGGCAGCATTGCGTTCTCCTCGTTCTTCAGCAACCCTTCGCTTTGGTCACGATACGGCTCTTTACCGTCTCCTGTCGTTCCTTTTCGATACGGCTTCTCTTCCGCAGAGTGCCAGAGAGGATGAGGAAAAGGTGGTCTTGGGTAATGGGGTAGACAGGATGGACCGTGTGGTTCCGATGGCTGCCAACCTGCAGATGGTATTTTATAAGAATGCTCAGGATTCGGTCCTTTTCAAGTTCATGCTCAATGAGCGTGATATCCAACTCAGTGGTCTTGCTCAGGTAGAATACGGTACTTGTTATTATTCCTGGAATACATGGAAGCAGATGATGCACGAACGCATCCACAATCTGGAACATATCCGCCAGCTCAATGCCCTCAATACAATGGTGGGTACAGCACAGGCGAATACCCAGACTGCCGGCATGTTTGGCAAGGGTAGCGAGGAACATGGACAAACCCTTCCGGCTGTTCTCGTTCCGAACGGACAGAACTTCTGGACGCCGCAGACACAGGATACCGAACAGAAATGTATTGCACCTTATTATTATAAGGATACCCACTTGCAGGGTTTCCGCAACAGCCATTGGATAGTGGGAGGCTGTACGCAGGATTACGGTTCCTTTACCGTAGCAGCATTGGGTGGTAACCTGCGCCTTCAGCCAGAGCAGCGTGCCACGCCATTCAGTCATGATGATGAAATATCCCATCCTCATTACTATGCCGTTCACCTCAAGCAGGAACATCTCAAGGCAGAGCTCACGGCATTGAGTCATACTTCCATCCTCCGTGTCACGCCCGACAAGGATGAGCTGGTGCATCTGGTCATCAATCCGAACAGTGACGAGGGACAGGGGTATATAGAGATTGATACCGTCAACCATGTGGTATATGGCTATAATCCTGTTCACCGCATTTATCAGGGATGGGGAGAGCCGGCTGGCTTCAGCGGTCATTTCGTTCTGGCATACGATGAAGATGAACTTGTGGATTACGGTGTCTTTGACGGTGATAACAGAATAAGTAGGGGATTGAAGATGCAGGACAAAGCGCGTATTGGTGCCTGGCTCACCTTCCGTGGCAAGGCAGGCAAGTCGATGGAGTGGCTGTCGGCTTCTTCCTTCACTTCCCGTGAGAATGCACTGGGAAATCTCAATGGCGAGAACTATATGTTCGGAGGCTTGGACTTTAACAGTATGATGCAGTTTGCTGCAGAGTTCTGGTGCGAGCGTTTCCATACCATTGATGTGGAGAGTAAGAATCAGTCCAAGGTGAACCAGTTCTATGGTGCCCTTTACCGTTCTTCATTCCTGCCTCATGAAATCAGCGATGTGAATGGTGATTATCCGGAGTTCTCTACCGGTACTCAGGTTGATTATTCTGTTTATGGAAACTATTCTCCATATAATGCCCTGAAGAAGTATGGAGATTTCTCTATGTGGGATATCTATCGTGCAGAGTTGCCGCTCTATAGTCTCATCACTCCGAAGCTCTCTGGCGAGATGATGCAGTCACTGGTCCAGATGTATCGGGAGGGTGGCTGGATGCCTATCTTCCCATGTTGGAACAGTTATACGGCAGCGATGATTGGCGATCATGCAAGTGCTGCTCTTGCTGATGCCTATGTGAAGGGCATTCGTAACTTTGATGCAAAGAAGGCATACGACGGCATGCGACAGAATGCCTTCTCCACTCCTTATTACAGCAAGGATTATAAAGACGGCAAGGGTCGACGTGCCATTACCTCGTATATTGAGAACGGATATATTCCTCTGGAGAATCCGGTGGCAGATGCTTTCCATACCAACGAACAGACATCCCGCACTTTGGAGTATGCCTATGATGATTTCGCCGTGGCTCAGATGGCGAAGGCTTTGATGGATTCTTGTCAGAATATTTCTCAACGTCAGAAGTATCAGGAAGATTATCAGCTGTTGATGCGCCGTTCTGAAAACTGGCGCAATGTCATCAATCCTTCTACGGGTTGGGCTGACGGCAGAACAGAAAAAGGTAAGTGGGAAAACAATCGTGATCTGGTTCATCGCAAGAGCTATATCACCGAGGGTGCTACCTGTCATTATACCTGGTATGTGCCACAGAATCCGGAAGGACTGTTTGAGGTAATCCGCAACAGCAAGTCGGCTAAGGGCGATGATCCTGTGGTTACCCGTCTGGATGATATGTTTGACAAGGGATGGTATTGGCATGGCAACGAACCATGTCATCAGATACCTTATCTCTATGATGCGGCTGGTGCTCCGGAAAAGACTCAGGAGCGTGTTCATCATATCCTGAATACCGAGTATAATGATACGCCAGGTGGATTGTCGGGCAATGATGATGCGGGTCAGATGTCGGCATGGTATGTTTTCTCTTCCATCGGTTTCTATCCGGTTTGTCCAGGTAAGCCTGAATATTATATCGGCACGCCAAGCTTTGATAAGGTGACGTTGAATCTGGAGAACGGCAAAAAGTTCGTGCTTTCTGCGGATGGAGTGTCGAAGGATGCTTTCTATATCCAAAAGATGAGCTTGAACGATAAACCGTTTTGGGGCTATAAACTGTCGCATAAGGATATTTTGAATGGTGGTAAACTTAAGTTTCAGATGAAAAAATGACAGAGCATATTACTTTCTTTATTTATGGATTGTGCGTGATGTTCTATTCGATGATGGTTTGGATGTTCTATCGAAAAAACAAGGAAAAGCTTTCTAGATTAATCACTTGTCTGATGGCTATCTTGGATATGGAATGCCTGAAGGACTTGTTGCTGTTTGTGGATGGCATTGGTGCGCAATCGACTATTTGGTATCTGATGAATGCTATAGATATGGTCATCATACCTTTCTACATGTTCGTCTTGATGGAGTTGGTGAAGCCAGGATGGCTTACTTGGGGCAAAGGCATTTTGCATGAGGCAATCTTTATATTGCCTCTAGCCGTGTATGCTTTCACTCGCAAGGTTTGTTGGTTTGATGTTCTTGCTGGTTGCGGTGCCGTTTATGGAACCGTCACTTATGTGCTGATGTTCTTCTATATTGCTCGTTATCAGCGCCAGCTCAAGGAGCGTTTCTCTTATCAGGAAAATGTCAATCTCCATTGGCTCAGGGGCATTCTCACTTGCTTCTTCATCATTCTCATAGTTTGGTCGGCGAGCTGCTATATGTTTGATGTAGATTTCGACAATGCTTATATGCTCTGTTCGTTGGTTGCGTGGATGGTAGTCTCTTACTTTCTGTATAGGCATGAGTCTGTGTTGGATGAGTTGCAGGAGCCTGATGCACCACAAAGTGATGGAGATACAGGTAAACCGGTATTGGAGGGAGACATATCTGCGATTATCAACAAATTGTTTGTCGAAGAAAAGCTGTTCCTCAATCCACGTCTTAAGTTGTCGGATGTGGCACGGCTTGTGGGAACGAACCGTACTTATCTCAGTAGATTTTTCAATAAGGAAAATGGATTGACATTCTATGATTATGTGAATAATCTCAGAATCAAACATGCCGAAGAGCTCTTGCTGACCACTCAACACTCCTTGGTTGAGGTAGCTGAGAAATCGGGTTTCAATTCGCTCTCCACTTTCCGAAGGGTCTTTGAGGGAAGCCATCATTGTACTCCTAATGCTTTCCGCTGTGTTCACCTTCCCAAAAAGGAGGAGTGAAAATGGATTGATAATGAGCTGATTGTATGATTTGACGTGTCGTTTTACGGAATGACACGTCATTTTTTTACGCTATGGTTTAGCATTTTTACCCTTTGAACCCTGATTTATCGACAAAAACGCTACCTTTGCAATATCAGAAATGATAATGATATTGAAAACCTTTAATAATATAAACGAACGTATGAAGAAAATCTTAACTCTATTTGTAGCTCTTATTAAAAAAGGTTGGCTACTTTTTTACGTTATAGCTTCTTGTTTTTTACGACTTGAACATTGTTGTAAGATAACTTATAGTTACTTTGCAACCAAAACTTATTGATAATAAAGTTTATTCAATCTAAATATTGTATTTATGAATCTATTTAAAAATCTACGTTCTAAAGGTAACACTTATGATGGACAAGGTGATGAGCGAAAAGGTTTCATTGATAATGTCTTTGTAAATCTAGAGAAAGGATGCCTAGTTCACAGACATCCTTACGACAATTTATCCACTCATGCCAAGGTTACAGTTCAAGAGGGACAACAGATGGTTCTTATGTCGGAAGGAATGTACTCCGACTTATTGAAGCCAGGTGGTCACACCCTCTCTACTAATAATATTCCTTTTTTGGAAAAAATAGTAAATATTCCATTTGGTGGGGAGACTGCGTTTAAAACCTCTTTGTATGTTGTAAGCACTATAAGACATCGCTTTGCTGGTGATGATGCTGGATGGGGTGTCGGTCTTACCATTCGTGATTATTCTTTGTGTGATGAAGGATTGACAATCAAAGTTGGTGCTTTTGGTAGTTATGAATTTCGAATTACTAATGCTATCGCTTTTATTAGAGAATATGTAGGAACAGAGCATGATGTATATTTGGAAGACTTTGCAGATGAATTCTCTTCAGCGGTCTCTCAAAGAGTAACTTCTGTTATTAGTCAATATTTTAGTCAGAAAAGAGTTGGCGTTACAGAAGTCAATAATTATCTCCTTGATATTTCTGATTATGCCCGTAAGCATATTAATGAGTATTTTGAGGAGTATGGCTTGGAGCTTACGAAGTTCGATGTGGAGGGAATAAATCCGCATGAAGATGATTCCAACTATCAACAGATTCTTCAAGCTCAGTCTGAGGCAGGTTCAATGGATTTGGAAAGCCGTGCATTGGCTAGAAAACGCCAACGTGAAGGATACTCTTATCAGCAGGAGCGACAGTTGGATGTAATGGAAACTGCTGCCGGTAATGAGGGAACTGCAGGCAATATAATGGGAGCAAGCATGGGACTCGGAATGGGGGTTGGCATTGGTAATGTCTTTGGAAGTCAAATAGGAACCGTTGCACATAGTGCTATGTCTGGAGTTCAGACTCCACCCCCACAGTCCATGCAAATATATGTTTGTCTCAATCAGCAACAAGCTGGTCCTTATGACTTGCCTATTTTGCAGCAATTGGTATCGCAAAATCTTTTAACTCAACAAACGTTGGTATGGAAGGCAGGGCTTCCATCATGGGTGGCAGCTGCTACTTTGCCAGAATTGGCGGTGTTGTTTACGTCTGCCACTCAAACTCCACCACCTGTTCCTCCTGTACCTCCTATTGTTCAACCGTAAAATTAATTTAAAAATGAAAGAAAATCCGTTTTATTCATGGTTAACTCCTTTGCTCGCATTTGGGGTTACACTCTTGGGATTCCTGCTTTTGATGCCAGATTCCCCTACAGCGTTTTATTGGATTAATATGCTCTATACTTTCTTCTTGGAAGCCTTGTTCTTCGTATGGCTTCAAAAGGGGCATGCAGAAATAAAGAATATAACGAAGCAGACTCCTTATTTTAAAGTCTTCCTAGGTATTAGTACTTTGTATTATATTGGTGCTGCATTTTTATGGATGATTTATTTCTTCTTGTGTGGTACTGAGCTGGGGCGTCAAATTCTTTGTATTCATTTTGATCTTCCTGAAATACTAGCAACATTTCCAGAAATGTCGATTCGTCTTTATCTTTTTGGAATATTGGCTCTAACAGTGATTTGGGTGGTTGTTGCAAGTATAGTAGGACGACATGACATGGAATACAATGTGCAACAAATTCAATTAGAAGATAATACCAACGATGTTAGAATGTTGGTGAAAGAACTGACAGAAATGGCAGAGCAACATATGACTTCCGACAGTGAAAGAGAGTGGAAGAAGTTAATACGTGAAGCTGAATCTATAATACCTTCTGAGGTGGTGAACGAACGTGCTCGTTTGCTTTCAAAGGCAAATAGATTACTTAACATAAACTAAACGATAGATAAGATATGGCACAGTTAAAAATCCAAAGATGTAAAGTCTGCACAAGTCCATTGCCAGTAGGCATTGCTAAGTGTCCTAAATGTGGAGCGGAACATCAGTTTGTTCCAGAAGTGGTTAATCCTTTGTTATTTTCTGCAAGTCAAGCAGAGAATCTGAGAAAGGCTTTTGAAACCGATCCAAAGAGTAGTCCTCGTGATGTGAACTCATTGTTCGGAAAAGGCTTGGTTTATTTAGCTTTACAAAACTATGAGTTGGCAAGTCTTAATTTTAAGACGGCAGTCGATCTGACTCCGAGTGATCCTGATGTTTATTATTATTATGCATTGTCTCTTTTTGCTCATCGTTCACCTGTGCTTTTGTCCGATCTTGAGGCTGAACGCATAGAAATGTGGTTGCAGACTGCTATAAAAATTTTACCTAAAAGAAAATATCTTATCTTAGAGCTGCTTCTACTTCAAGGTGCATTTAAGGGTAAAGGAAAGGCAATCCCTGCCGATAAAAAAGAACCAGAGCAATTGTTGTTGCAAGCCAAGCAAACTGTTCAGGAGGAGGATGAACTTTACGAAATTGAGCAGCATGTCCTAATAACTGATGAACGCAATTTGGAGTTTGTCAGTCAATTGCGAGGCAAAGACGTGGAATCTCATTCTTGTGATGATATTCTTAAGCAAAGTATGTGTTGTTATGCCAATGTATGTAGCTATCCAAAAGGACATGATGACGAGGTCATAACTGATGATGGTGTCGCAAAATTAATGAATCCATCGGAGAGAAAAAAATTCTTCTTGGGCATCAGTAAACCGGAAAAACCTTGTTTGGAGAAAAAAGATACTTTTGTGGAGCCTTGTTGGGTCTGCTTGAAAAGCTTTGCAGTTGGTTTTGCAGTTTGGTTTGTGTCTGTTATTATTCTTTGCTTTACTGGATGGCTTGATGGAGCGAAAGTGGATAGATTTACTCCAGGTGATACTGTAGAAAAATATAAGGAGAGCCATATTGTTGTGGGATATTTCTATGATGCTTCGGAAGGTAGGGTGAACGTATGGCATGAACCTACGGAGGAGGAAATCGCTTCTTTGCCAGCGGAAGTAAAACAATGGGAAGTTAATGGAATAGCAAGTGGGTGGCGTTTTCTGGCAACTATTGCTCTGTTCTTTTTTGGACCGTTGATATGGATTAGTAGAACATTCTTGAGTTTCCGAGAGACCATTCTTTCTAGAAGATATACAGAGCGAAGAAATGTTCGAACAATGGCCGATTATCAGGAGAGGTTAACTTGTTTCTTGCAAAGACCTACTGTTGCGGAATATATGAAGTTCTGCCAGTTGTTTGCAGGACCTAATGCTGGATTGGTTAATCAAGGTGATTTTGTTTCAAATGCATTGCGTCAAGCTCATATTTCAGAGAGAGATGTCACCAAAGGTAAGGTATATTTCTTTAATGGTTTCTTTGATGCTAGATCATCGTCTCCAGGCGAACCACAAACTATTTTGAGAAAAATGAGAATTAATGTGGCGATAGCGATGACCGATCGCGTGCTTTATATGCATGGTGTTTGGGATACTTTAGAGGATGAAATCCCAATGTTGCAACGTGACGATCTTTTGTATAGTCTGATAGCTATGTTTAAGAAAGAGGATGGACAAATTTCTATTGTTTCCAATACTGGCGTTAACTTGGCACCTATTGTTACAGATAGTTCGGGATTGCCTTGTTTGTTCCAGTATCAGTCGTATGATAGTCAGAATGTTTTGACATATAGTAGAACTCGTACAACCAATTGTGCCGATTTTTATACGTCTCTGATTGATATGCACGGACGTTATAACAAACAAGGTGCATAAAGATGGAGTTCTAAGATAATCTATCAATTTATATATCGTAAAAGAACCTGTTCAGATTGTTTCTGACAGGTTCTTTTTAGTCCTTGTTGCTTCCTCCGAAGATGCGGAGCAGATAGAGGAAGAGGCAGATGATTATCTCATCCTGTCTATCAACTTGAATGGAAATCCTTGGAGTGATTATCGCATTTCCCATCAGCAAATCTTGCAGGGTGGTGAACTGCACTTCGAGATGAAAGCCACGAAATAAATGTTAAAATAATAGTTTCATTCCTATATAAAAAAGTTTCATTCCCCCCAATGAAACACCTATTTGATAGGAATGAAACTATTTTTTTGCCGAAAAATTTGGAGCTTTACGATATTTTCGATAACTTTGCATCACAAATATGATAAAACAGTATAGACTTTATCATTTGCTTTTTCTAAAAAAAATAAAGTTGGTTAACCCGTTGATGGGCCAGCCAACTTTCTTTTTTTATATGATTCTTAAAACTTAATCCTTGTTGCTTCCTCCGAAGATGCGGAGCAGATAGAGGAAGAGGTTGATGAAGTCGAGATACAGGGTCAATGCACCGAGCAAGGCGAGCTTCTGGGCTCCTTCACTTACGTCGTATTGTGTCTGGAGCATCTGCTTGATCTTCTGGCTGTCCCAGGCTGTCAGACCCGTAAAGACTGCCACACCCACATAACTCAGGATGTAATCAAATCCTGGACTCTTCAGGAACATGTTGACTACGGTAGCGATAATCAGACCAATCAGCGCCATGAAGAGAATCTTGCCGATAGAGGTCAGGTCCTTCTTGGTGGTATAACCGTAGAAAGCCGTTACGCCAAAGGTTCCCGCTGTGATGAAGAATACCTTTGCGATGACCATCGGACTGTAGACGTAGAAGATGGATGAGAGCATCGCACCGTTCAGTACCGAGTAGCCGATGAACATCAATGTGGCTGTACCCAATGACAGGCGGTTGATGGCGCCGCTCAAGGCGAAGACCAGAACCAGCTCTGCGATAATCAATCCCCACATCATCTTATGAAGACTCATGAAGAGGGTAGGACTGGCTGCAACACCAAAGGCGGTGACACCGGTTATCAGGAGAGCCAATGTCATCCAGGTATAAACCTTGCGCATCAATACAGGGAAGGCACCGCTCAATCCGCGCTCTCGTTCGTTGAATGCAAAGCCATTGCTCTGCTGATTGTTCTGATTATTTATCAGATTGTACATTTCTTTTTCTGTCATAATTTATCTTACTTATTTGTTTGTAATCTCAAAGAACTAAGCGCAAAGATAATGCCAATTATTGAAACTAGCGATTATCTCTGCGCTTTATTAACATTTATTCCGTAATATTACGTTATTCCGACTGTCTTTTTACAATCTTCCAGCCGTTATCTTACGGCTATCTTCCTAACGGCAACTTGTTTGCCGCCTCGTGTCACCTCTACGACCACCGTACCGTTCACGGCTGTGCGAAGAGTCTCTGTCTCAGCTCTTGCCTCCTTCTGGACAGCAAGAACTCCCGTGGTGCCGTATACTCTGATGAAGTCGGCTGGCTGCAATCCCTTCACCCGGATGATGCCTCTGCCATCGGTGCTGACCGTGATGACTGACTTCATGTCAGTTGTCATACGGTTGAAGCTGATGCTGAATCGGCTGTTCATCTCGCCAGTCTGGGTGGCATTGAACTGATAGCTTCCTTCCTTCAGATCTACCGCCTTACCGGTTTCCTTGTCCTTCAGCCATACGGTTTCATATTCGCTGGCATCGCAATCTTCTGGGATGCTGATGCTGTATTCACCCGTCTCCGGCAGACTGACGCCGATGCTCTGTTCTGCTTCGATACTTACAGCTGAAAGGAGCGAATAGCGTCCACCATTACGCATAGCATAGATCTGGGCATTCTGGCTATTTATCCATTTCACGCCGTCACTTCCCAGGTCGAAGTCTGATTTCGCCTCCTGTGCAGGAACTGCGTTCAACTGAAGCTGGTCATCTACAGGAGTATCGTTGCCCGCTCTGCTTGTTCTGCTGTTCTGGGTGATAGCGATGTCGAGGGCTCGGGTTGTTTGATAGGCTGTTGTTGCCCTTGCTTCCGAATGTCCTACTATCACGCTTTCTGAATTATCCAGAGTGGCAGTCTGCGTAAACACGGCATCCATCGCCGGGATGTAGCCTGCCGTTGAAACACCCGTGGCTAAATCATAGGTATTGATAGCCTTGTAGCTGCCGTTTTCTTCGCATTGGTAGATGACTCTGCCATATTCCATATCGCTATAGTTCATGGCGCAGAGATAAGGCGAACCGAAGAGATTCCAGCCCATGTTCTCCTTGTGGGTGAACTTCAAACCACCGGTATCGCTGCTTGACCATGGCTGACGGTTGTTGTTCTGTGCCAGGGTAATCTGCCCTAACTGACTACCGTTCTCTGTGTAACTGATTCCATAGAAACGGACGGTCTTGTCGGCTTTAGCATCCATTCTGAAACCTGCGGTGAAGTTTCGCTGGTTGTCCACGCCCTTTACCCATGCTTTACTCTCTTCGCTAGGTTCGAACTTATAGTCGTACTTGGCACGGGCAGCTGCATTATAGTAGTAGGCTGTTACGCTACCATCAGCAGGATTGTTTGTACCTTCCACCTCCATATTGGTAGCCTTGAATGGCATGGAGAAGAAGTTAGTGCCTTTCTTCAGGTTTCTTTCCACGGCAAAGTTGGTGAGGTTTACATAACTGTTGTTGCCTCTTAAACCAGCGTGGTGCTTCAAGAGCAGGAAGCCTGGGCTGAACGGATTCATCTCTGTATAGAAGCCATTGTCGAGTTTCAGCTCCTTGTCTACTTCCATGACATAGACCACAGATTTACTGTGTGGATAATCGACCTTATTCGCTTCGGCATCGTTTGTCAGATACCAAGTCTCGAAACATCCGTTATCAACCTTGCTTCTGATGCGTTGGTTGCCGGCAAGATCATGGTTGTGCATCACCATGTCGATGCATCCTTGGGTTTTGCTTGCATCTGTGTTAGCGTTGATATTGGCATTGTCTGTCTCGTCAAGCTGGTACTTCCAATAGTCATCTTTCACATATTTATTATAGGTGGTTACAGATGCTCTGTTGGCTGCACTACCATCTGGTGATGGTAATTCGCCGGAAGCAGTTACATTGACGGTCTTCACATTCTCCACGCTTCCTAATGCCAGACTGTTGTAGAGTAAACCTTCTGCATCTCCAGTTACGTTTGTGGTTGCATCAAGGACAGAGGTCGAGAGCATGTTGTTGCCTTGGAGGCTGATGTTGCCCGAAACCTTGAAACCATCCACCAGACACATTCTGGCATCAGTAGTTCCGCTGTTGAGTGTCAGTCCATTTATGGCAGATTGACTGGCAGATTCAATGATTCCTTTTCTCTGAGTAAGGAGATCCTTCACGATATTTTCTGTACCCGTAGCAGAACTGGTTTCGTTGCGCATCGAACCGAACATCTTGACGCCAGGCATGCTGATGCTCACGTTATCTGCCTTCAGATTTCTATCTACGAAGACGTAACCATATTTACCTGGATTCTTGTTGGCATAAAGCTCAGCCAGGTTAATGGCGCCTTGCAGGTCGTTGGTTGGGTTATCCCAGCTTTCACCTGTTCCTGCTATAGCGGAACCTTCTTTTACATAGATAACCTGAATCATCTTCGTGTCGCACTCGTATGCACCGATATCGATGTTGTCGCCAATCAGACGAGGGCTATTAGCCAAGTCCTTTTCTGAGCTTAAATTAATATTTTGGAGATGCTTGTCTTTGTTTCCTTGGTCAAGCAGCTTGAGACTAGGTCGAATTCTGTAATCGCCATTTTTTGGATCTACAAAATTAGGACCATTCAGTACATCTCCATTCTTTGTGTTTGCAGGGAAAGCAACGTCCCAATTATCCTTGTTCTTTTGCTCTGTATCTCTAATGGTGTTGTCTCCATTGTTCCAAGTCAAGGAATTATACACGCTATTTGTTCCTTTAATAGCTCTTCCTTTATTGTTGGCAAATGTAACATTTGTTATGTCTGCTGATTGGGATTTAGTTATTTCAAGACCATTTCCTTCTCCGTCAGCAAACAATACGTTCCACATCTTTATGCCGGATCCGTTATCTTTTGTCGCAGCATTATTGTCAACTGCCATACCGGTTCCCTTGTTCTTTCTAAAGGCACTATTGTGTACCATTAAAAGACTTCCTTCATTATTGGTAGACAAATTGATCTTCGCATTTACTCCCACACCACTCTGGTTCTGGAATGTGAAACCGGAAATAGTTACCGGCTTACCATTCGTTACGATATTGAGCAAGTTTTTGGTTTCGCCCGCCTTGGCTGGGTTCTCAATGAGTACCGAAGGTTTGCTAAAGTCTTGCACCTCTGTTCCGTCAGCATTCTTCGAGCCCGTACAACCACCTACAAGTTCAATCGATGTTATATACTTAGCCTTTTCGTCATTGTTCACAATGAGAGAGAAGGCATCGCCGCTAGAGTAGGTTGGCGAATAATAGGTACCTCCACGTACAAACACTTTTCTGTTGTTGTTGATTGTAGTACCTAAAGATTTGTTACCTGAAGGGTTAGCCATGGCAATGATGGCACCACGAAGGTCGGTGCTTTGGTTGTCCCAACTGCTACCATCGCCATTTCCTTTCTCTTCCGTTCCGATATAAACCTTTTCTAAGTCTGTAAACTTGAATACATACTGGAATTCATACATACCAATGTCGATAGGCTTTTCTCTCACTACACCTTTCTCGTCTTTCGGACCAACGTATCTGTAGTATTCCTTACTGCTGTTAGCAGAACGGATATACTCAGATGGATAACCATATTTCTCAAGGCGAGTATTGTGCATAGTCCACCATTTCTGATATTTACCAGTCTCGTTTGTATCGTCTGCATCCTTCTTTCCGTCACCTGCATCTGTAAGCACAGAGATAGCCTGTGGATTCCACTTGGCATCCTGTGTATAACCTTCGTAACCCTTTGTCGTTGTAGGCGCTGTGAAGCGTGGACCATCCGATGCGATGTTCTCCTTGTTCAGCTTGATGTTACCATCCTTTGCAGTAGAAGCAGGTAAATCATCCCAGGCGCAGTTGCGCATGTGCTCTCTCCTGAGGAGCACACTATTATCTGTAGATTCATTACCCCAAATGGCTGTATTATATAATATAGGTGTAATCGTACCGCTTATCACCTCGTTCTCCACATGGATGGCTCCGTCTTGCATTGCCTTGTTGTTAACGATGAGGCTGTTTACGATGTAGGCATCCTGATAGTCCGCAGCCATACTGCCGGCATCGTTTGCTCTACGGATATAGATAGCTCCGCCTTGCGAACTTTCTGTGCCCGTATATCTTCCACAAGTTACTTCATTGTTGGCTAAGAGCGAGTTGACGATATGCAGGTTTCCATTCACCGATTTTGTGAGATAGAGATAGATGGCTCCACCCTTACCTGGTTCGGTGACTATATCCTGACTAGCCTTTTCTGATACGTTACTGTTACCGCTGATTGTACTGCCGATGATGTCTAGACTTGCATTGTTTACATAGACAGCTCCGCCATGCAGACCGGAGTTTTTGATCAGTCGGCAACGGTTCAATGTATAGTTCACGCGGTTGGTGTAGATACCGCCTCCACGACCAATCTCGGCAACTTCGTTAGTTCCTTCTTCTTCTATCTTCAGTTTTGTCGTGGTCTCACCATTCATGATGGTAATACCGTCTAATACGACTTCGTTGTTCGATGTAGTCGAAGTATTAGTTGATCCCGCATTGCTGTAGACCACATGATATACATTACGTTCCTTTTCAGATGCCTTGATGTCACCGGAAAGAATCGTAGGATTCTGGAACTCCCATGGCTCTATCAATCCGTTCTTGTTGTTGTCGGTCATGTTGGAGTTGCGCTCTGCCAAAATCTTTTTGATGTCTCCATCTGGAACCAAAGTCTTGCCTTTAAAGCTTGTTAGCTCATCTCCAGTTTTATTTCCAGTATCAGGATCAACAGGAGTTGAAGAATACAGGTCGCTTGCCGAGAAACTGCCGAAGATATCTACGTTCACAGGGATGGTAAAGCTCTGCAAGCGGCGGTCTATCGTGTTTTGCTCTGGCAAAAGGTCTTTATTCTGTCGCATCTTGCTCGGCTTGTAGGTTCCGCCTGTCATCAGAATCTCGAAGTGGGTATTGTCATCAGCCACTTTCTTTTCTCGTGCCTCATTGATGTAGTCGAGGGCTGCTTCGAGACTGTTGAAAGGAGTCAGGAAGGAGCGGCCATAATACTTTGCCTTCTCTTCTTCTGTTACAATCTCACCACCTGTCTGAGAAACGAACAGGCGCTTCAGAAGCTTGTCCTTGTCAAACGCTGGCAAATCAGATGTGTATGCACCTGCTGTCTGTTGCTTGGTCATGGTTCTTTGCTTACCGGTAATGTCGTAGCTGCTGATACCATAATCCTTCCATGCAGTTACGTATTCTTCCAAAACTCCGTTGCCAATCAATGGCGAATAGGCACGAGGTTTGAAGATTTTGTTGTCGTTGAAATAACTGTCCAGGTCGCTGGTCATTTCCGTATTCATTCTGTTGGCTGGCAACGCCATCTTCTCTACGAAACAATAGTTGTATGGATAGAATAATTCTTCCGAATATTTTCCGATTCCCTGCAGAAAGTCGTGAGACTGATAGTTCACATCACCGCTGATGTTGTTGTCGGTCTGTGCCGAATTTCCCCATATCACGGAGTTACCGCCAATCAGGGAGTTCTCCTCCTGGTAGATTCCGCCACCAATGGTTGCCTCGTTTTTAGCGATGGTGCATGAGATGACGTAGGCATGGTAGTTCTTGGTGTCTTCGTTCTGGTCGTTGGAACGAAGTGCATAGATGGCGCCACCTTTCTGTGCCTTGTTTCTTACGATGACACTACCGCTTACGATGCTACCCTTCAGCAGCATGAGAGCACCGCCCAGGGTTGCCTGGCAGTCTGAAATCTCACAGTTGCGGACATGTGCCATTCTTGGTACAATGGCTGCACCACCCATACTCTTGAAGCCCGACTTGTCGCTTGCGTTACCGTCAATCAGGCGACAGCCATCTATGATGGTATTCGCTGTCAGGGCAGAGGTGTTGTAATCGTCATAGTTGCCCGTAGGCCATTTGCCGAAGCACACAGTGTGGTAGCCGTTCACCTCCTGGTTAACGGCAGAACCTTCTTTTACTTCGGTCTTCGCGCTTAATACCGTCTGGTATGAGCTGATACAGTCGCGTTTGTCATTATCCCAATTGGCGGTTCCATCTTTCAGCTTTCCTCCTTCCTGGTCACCCTCATAGTAGCCACCCATCAGGCATACTCCGTTAGGAATCAGGAAGGTATAACTCTGCGGATCGCTAGGGTCTGCCAACGTATTGGCATGATAAACAAATCTCTTTCCGGTTTCATCAGCCTGATAGCCTGCCACTTTTACATACACCTTGCTCTGACTTGTTGAATTAAATTTCTTGCCCGCAGCAGTCAGCACATCCTGCAGCTTGTCAGCACAGGCAGCGTTTTTCGGACTGTCTCCACTTCTGTTTCCCCATCCGTTTTGGGTTACATAATAAATGTAATCTACAATACCTGCGCTGTTTGTCTTTTCCTGTGGTGCGATATTGGTAGTATTATCAGCCTCATAGGCACCGATATCAATGGCGCAGTCCTTGATACGGTTGGTATAGTCCATATCGGTTTCCGGAAGAATGATTCCATTTCCTACATTTGTGGTTCCACCATTCAGACACTTGTTACCCGTCAAACCACCCGTCTCGTACAGACGGAAGTTGTTCTTCAGTCGGGCATTGCGGAAGCGGAAATTGTTTCCACTTTCGTAGGTCTGGTCTTCAAATGGGAAAGCCAAATTTGTGCCAGTGAAATTTCCATCGCTTTCCAGGAATTTGCTGCTGAGGTCACTACTGTTCATGTAGCAGTTGTGAGATGTATTCATCTTGCCCGATGCAGCTGAGTTTACCTGATCTGTAATCTGCTTGCCGTTGTTGTAATTATCATAGATGATACAGTTGTAGAGTGAAAGCTGCGATTCTACTCCGGTATTGGCATCCTGCCAGTGATAGATGCCGGTTCCGTTTGTCGCCATATTGTAGGCGATGGTATTGTTGTAGAACTTGGCACTCTCCAGGAAGATACCTCCACCACGACAGGTTCCGTTATAGCAGCGGTTGTTTGCCACCACAAGGTTGTAGCCGGTGCCTTGAATCATATAGGCTCCGCCTCCATAACTTTCTCTGCTATTGGCATAACTCAGGTTTCTCAGCAGGTAACTGTTCGAAATCTTACTGTTCTCGCCGTCCATATACAAACCGCCACCACGTACGCGACCGCCATGGTTGAAGTTGTTGACGATGATGAGGTTTTCCAGTTCTACTCCTCGGAATACACGCACACCTGCTCCTCCGTCACGGTTGGCATTTGGATAGTTGATGATGTAACCGTGACGTACAGAGAAGCCATCCCATTTGGCATACTCGTAATCCACGTAGTTTTTATCGTCTTTTAAAGGTTCTTTATAGCGTACGGCATTACCGTCGGTACGTGAGGCGTTTCCATCACCCGATGGCGACCAGGTAGGAAGGCATACGTCTGGCTGATACAGTACATAATGGCGCTCTGTTTTCCCGCTGTTTATCAACGTTTTTGTAAAGTCATAATTAGAGCCATCAGAAGGCTTGTTCTCCTGATACCACATTTCCTTTTCTCCGTTTGTGAAATAAACAGGCGATTCCTTTCTGATCTGTAGAATGGTCTCATATTTGGTCTTGACCAGATTTTCGTATTCCTTGCGTGCCGGTACGTATTGTGACAGCAGTGGATGACGGTCGTCTTCTCCAGGATAGCCTTCGTATGGGAAACCACCATAAACCTTCACGTTGTCTCTGATAACGAATCCTTTGTAGTCGGTATAGATACCTGCACCTACCCATACCACAACGCTGTCTTTTTTTATTTTATTCAACTCAGCCGCTCTTTCCACAGCGTATTGCAGACCGCTGATATATCGTTCGTCTCTATTGTTGGTGATTTTGTTATATGATGCATTCCAAGTGTTAGAATATTGACTCGCTGCATTTCCTGAGTTAGTCCAGAAATTACCATAAGAGTCAGTTTCTGAACGATACTTGCCGTTAGCCAGACTATACTCCTCGTTTTCGATGGTTGTATTGAGCAAGCTTCCATTGTCTGTTACATAGAAGTCATTGCCCGTTCTACCCTTTGTGTTATCACACATAGCGTTGCCGATGATAGCCTTGTCCCAGCTGCTTCCGTCATATTCGGTATGTGATTTTTTCAGAAGATTGAAGTTCGGGTTGCCGTCCTGGTCGTCATTATTGGCATCGCTGATGCTTTTATAGTTCTGGTTGTACGAACGTACGTAGATAATCTTTCCTGCTTTTGGCAGGAGAGCTTCGTATGCACCCAGGTCAGGAACACCACCTAGGTTGCGGTCTTCGCCGGTGATGTCCTTGGCTGTTGTGGTTGCATTGCTTTCTTGGGCACTGTTGATGATGCTGCCAGCCTGTTCAGAACTGGTCAGCGGGCGGAAGGATGAATAGCCTCCGTAATAAACGTTGCCGCTCATTCTGGCACCCACTTCATTGGTTGGGTTGCTGAAGTTCAGGGCTCCTTCTTTTCCAAGTGTGTTGATACTCATGCTGTTCTTGCATTCAGAATCTTCCCATGAACCGTCGATGTTCAGTTTGTTTCCTACTGCATACGAGGTCGCCTTTACAAGGTCGTAGTCTGGTGCCACTCCCTCATTGTTGATGATGCTCACGTGGTTGAGCGTGAGCGAGTTGTTGCTGCCTTGACTTTTGTTCAGATAGATGATGGAAGGCAGCCCCGATGGACTTGGATTAAGCGGATCCTTGCTCGTATTGTTATTGATGACGCAGTTTTCCAGTTCCAATTTCACATTCACGGCATCTGGCATGGTAGCGATAGCACCGCCATCTGTCGCTGTATTGTTCTCAAAGATGCAATTCTTCAGCTTCACGGTGGTTGCTTGGCTGCTCTGGTCCATGCTGCCTATCAGCACGCCGCCACCATAAGGCATGTAGGCAGTACCGGCAGCGTATGCATGGGTAAAGGCATAGCCGTCGATGGTGATGTTGGCACCCGCTTCGATGCGGACCAGATGGTAGAGACCCTTGTTGAGTTCTGAACCGTTCAGGTTTCCGTTCAGTTCGGTGCGGTATTTGATAGGATCACGGTCTTCATCTTCCGGATTCGGATTCTCTGAATACTCCGGATAACCGCCATATACGGTTACAGGAAGTACGCAAGGTTGAATGTTAAAGGTGCATGCCCTGGCATCTGTTTCCTCGAACGTGTAGGCAATCTTCGGTTCGAAGATACCCTCACGACCGCAGATTTCAAACTCCCATCCGCTGTTCTTCTCAATAGTGAAATCCTCTGATGTAGTATTGCCCTTGGTAACTACCTTTACCTTGCCTCCATCCTTGATGTCGGCAAGATAACCGAGTACTTCATCTACAGATGATGAGGTATAGCTCTTTTCCCACGACTCTCCTGTTCCGTCCACCAGTTCTCGTGAACGGTCAAAGTAGATGCGCAGGCGTTTCTTGTTGTTATTCTTTTCAAATACAAGGTCGTGGTTGTCAGCCATATAGGCTCCTGCTGACGGAACCGAACTGATAGCTTTTCCGCTCAGGTCTATTTTTGGCTGATACAGGTAGGAAGATGGCAGGAGAGCATAGCTGATACCCACGTTGCGCAGTCGGCTACCTGTCAATGTTTCCCAGTAATAGTTCACCGTCTTCATGTCTGTAAGAACGCCACGTTTCTCGTTGAAGGCTTCCACCGTGTTGTAAGGTGCTTCATTGCCCATCACGAATCCCTTGCCAGAGTAATACGTGTTGATGGAGATGGTTCCGCTCTGATAGGTGCTGGTCCATTTGGCAGCATTTACATCCGAGATGGCGTTGTTGTAAAACTGTACGGTCTTTTCTGAAGGGTTGGCTGCATAAATCTGTGCCATGGACGCAGAGTTGTTGGTGCCTGATTTGTGCTGGAGCAGCGAGTTGTTCCAGATGACATTGTTGGCAAGCAGACCTTTTTCCTTGATATACACACCACCCGTATTGGATGACAGCTTGTCAGCAGGATCTGAGGTGTTGTTGGTATAGTTGTTGACGATGGTGTTGTTAATCACCAGTCCGTGACCATCCAGATACACAGCACCATTTCGGGTACTGGTATTGTTACTGATTACCGAGGTGGCAAGAATCTGATAATAGGCTTTCTCCGGGTTGCTAGCGTCACCATTCAGATATACACCCGCTCCCTGATAGGCAGAGCAGTTGGTTACCATGCTTCGGGTGATGAAGCCGGCTTCGTCTATATAGATACCTCCGCCCTGATAAGCCGAGCAGTTGTATACCAGGTTACCTTCCGTCTGTCCGTTCTTGCAGTAGATGCCGCCGCCACGTGGCTTGATGCTTCCGCTTTCTTTCATGCCCGGGTTGCAGAATCTCACGGTGCAGTAACGCATTCGGGCTGATGGGTCGTTGATATAAACGCCTGCACCACAGCCTGGGGCGTATTCGGCTTTGTTCGTATCGTGAAATTTACCTCCCTCAATGGTGAAGCCTTCAAGATATACTTCGTCGGTAAAGGCATTTCCTCCAGGCAAGGGAGCAAACCATACCACATGGTAGGAACCGCTGTTCTGTATGTTCCAGGCTTCGTCATTATTACTCCAGTTGGCATCGTCGCTTCCCTTGAATTCCGCACCCCTGATGATAGATTCCTGATTCCAGCCCCATGGCTTTAAATCCTTGGATTCCTCGATGCGCTCGGAACGTCTTTTTTCGGTTCCCTTAAATGCACCATAAACGCTGATGCCATTCTTCATCAGCAGGGATACCGGGGATGATGTATCATCGGTAATGCGGTCTTTTACTACATAGGTTCCGGTTGCTACCCAGACTTCGCCTTTCTCGCCTGGTGCATTTTCTGCCAAATCGTTGATGGCCCACTGGATATCGTCCGTGGCATCATCCCATGATGTTCCGTCGCCCTTTCCCGCTTTCTTGGGTTTCACGTATCTGATGCGTCCTGCCTTCATGCGGGCATACTCGTAGGCTCCGATGTCGATGGTGCTTGTCTGGTAGCGTGTTCTGCCCATGATGTCGGTAGAGGTAGTTTCCAGGTTTGCTTTAACTACGTTGTTGGTATAGTATTCCAGTTTTCCCTTGTTTAGAAGGGCAGAGGTTTCCTCGAAAGTGAATGCGGTGCTGTATAATTGCTTCAGGTTACTGCTGAACGAGAAGTCGTAACCCTGGGTTACGGCACTCTGCTTGAACCAAGGGGCTGGCTCTATGCCGTGGTTCTCGTTGCTGATCCTTACGTTCCCGTTAGCGTCGGTGTTGGCCTTGGAATCGGTTACCTCTACTTCCGGAAATGCACAGGAATAGAAGGCAGGACGGCTGTCTTGCTTGCTGAGTGCAGTGGAATGCCAGAGAACGGTGTTGTAAACCGCTCCGCCGTCATTGCTGTTTGAAGCCCCGTCTGTGGTCAGGTCTGCGGCTGATACGGTGTTGGCAATAACAGAACAGTTGACGATTTTCGATGTGTTCGAAAGTCGGATGCCGCCGTTCGTATTGTTGTTGATGTTGCAGTTGTAGACGGTGGCTGTTCCGTCTATCCACATACCACCACCTTCGTTTTCGCTGGTGCCTCGCTTGCCTGCCACATTATTAAAAATGCTGCAGTAGCTGATGGCTGACTGCTGGTTGGTACAGGAATTATCTACATAGATGGCACCGCCGCGCATGCCGTAGTTGTTCGCAAAGTTACATTGCGAAATACGGAAGAAGCGACTCTGGGCATTGCCGTCTTTGCTGTTGTTCACCACGTAGATGCCGCCGCCTCTGCCATTTGCAGAGGTGTTCTCTCCCTTGGCATTACCTGCTGCGATGAGGAAACCGGAAACTATGGTTGGCTTGTTGCCGTCGTTGGTGTTGTCATGTGTTACGCCCATCTGGAGGGTCAGTACATGAATGGCATTGTCGGTGCGGGTGGTGTTCTCTGGATAGATAATCAGCTGCTGGCTCGCCTTGTCGTTGGTGCCGATATCGCCCACTAGAGCCGTCTGATACTTCATCTGATATTTGTGTCTGCCCGTAGGGAGATCGTTCTTGATGGTTTCTTTTCCTTCAAAACCTCCATACATGGCAACGCCCGAAGGGAGAACGAAGCCTCCCTCCGGTGCCTTGTAGATGTGGCCGGTAATATCCTCGTAGCCTTTCACCCAGATTTCATCGCCAGCCTTGGCTTGGCGCAGTGCATTTTCCAGGGTGATAGCATTCTCCCATGATGAGCCGTCACCACCGTCAGTTGCCTCAGCTGTTACATGATAGGTCTTGCTGCCCTGTGCGAACAGGGAGCTGACACAGCTCAGGAGGATGAGGACTGCTATGATTTTCCTGTATGTCGTATGATGTATTCTCATGCTGAAAAGAGTTTTATATGTTGAAATTGTTGATCGTGATATTTTCCTTTGTGAGCTGAGTGCCCGATATTTTTACATTAATCTTGTACCAGCGAGCTGGGATAAAGCCATCTTTCAGATTGCTCATGTCAAATGTCACGTTGTATTTCCCTGTCGTTCCTTCTTTCTCTGTGTCAAGCTTGAAGGTGAGGCGAGGAGGAATGGCTCCGTCTGGGAAGGTATAATGATATACTCTTCCGTTACGCTTGCTGATTTCCGAGGTGTTCAAGAAAGTGGTATGCCCACTTATCGAAGTCAGGGGAGATACATTTTGATGGTAAAGGGTAGGGAAGAGTCTTCCATATCCAGAACCAGGAGCGGTTGTTCCTTCCGGTTCTCCGTGATAAGTAAACTGGCTTACTTTCACGTTGGTATATTTCAGATTTCCATCCTTGTCTTTTTCATAGGCTCCCTTGGCATCCCATTGGATGTCAATCTTGGCAGCCAGTCTGCCCAGTACCATGCGCCAGTATTGCTTGGTGTTGATATCGGCATTGATGTTTTTTTCTACTATTACTTCTCTGTCGCTTGTTAGTAGCTGGTTCTTGTCCAGCTTGAGTGCATAGCCTGTGGCTACGCTGATAAACTTGGCTATATCCGTAGTGCCACCGCTTGGCTTGGCATAGTCGTTGCTAATCTGTAAGTCATAAATGTCTGAGTTATGGTTTTGTCCGTCTTTTGCGATGCCGTCTAGCATCTCCTCCAAATTCAGCCCTTGTCCGCTACTATAGGTAACCCCATAAACGCAACAGGTGCCTAACGGCAGATACATCGTATAGGTGCGAAAGCCGTTGGCATCAGGTCCTGATAGGGTTGAGGTGGCATGGGTGACGAGGGTTTTTCTGTCGAATTCTTCCTTGGTATAGGTATCGTAATACACCATTTTCTTGGGTGCTCCATCTATGATTTCATCGCCTTGGGCCTTTTCCTTATAGGCAACGATGATGGTGAGACGGTCCCAGTCCACCTTGTCGTTGGTGTCTGTTCCTGGGTCTCCGATGCGTGTGTTTGTCTTATCGGCAGGCACAGAAAGGGTGAGTGAGATGGGTGCCAACGTATCCATTGGTCTCACCTCGTCCTTCTCGCTGCATCCTGCCAGCATGATAAGCGATAGTATCGCAAATATGTATTTCGTAATATGATTCATGTATCAATTCTTTTTCACTTAAATGTCTATGTCGTGGCTTCCTCCCGGTTTCCAGTCGAGTTTCACACTTACGCCTACAGCGGTGCTGGAGGTGGAAAGGGAACCGTCTTCCTTCAGTCGGGTCTTGATAATCTTGATTCTGCCAGCCTTCAACGGTTCGTTCATCGTGAAGATGGTTTCGGTATATTTACCGTTTATCTGGGTGATGACGTGGTAGCGCCATTCTGATTGGGTGCTGGGGAAACTGACCGTATAGAGGGCATCGTGAGAAGGGATGGAATAGGTTGTCATGCCTTCGTTGAGTCGGTTGGCTCTCACCAGGGTGTTCCGGGTTGAGGTGTAGAGACTGTCGTTCACCTGGAACTGGGTTGCCATGCCTTCTACAAATCCCCAGAGTCTGGTGGGCTGCACCTTGCTCTGGTCGATGACCACCACCGCAGCACAGTTTGTCATATAGAGGGTGGTATACAGGTCGTGCTCAAAGTCGTTTTCGTTGATGGTGAAACGGGAAGAGAACAATCCGATGTTATGGCTGTTGATGGTATCTTTCTGCTCTTGCTGCAGGGCGAGCGTCTTACAGGTGTTGGCTCCTGTAATCTGTACGTTGTCTGCGTTGCCTGTATTGGCGAGGGAGAGATTCTGATAGTTGTTGCGGGGCAGATAGATGGTATAGGATACCGAGTTGGCACCCATCTTGTTTGCCTCGTGGTGGAAGAGGTCTTCGCCGACAAAGAAAGACAGGTCGTTGTCGAGGGCATGGTCGGTGAAGACCTTGCTGAGTGCCTGTTTCAGTCTCTCTGCTATTTCCTGTTCGGTGATGAGATTCAGGTCCATGTCGATGATGGTATTAATCTGCGTATTGAGTACCAGGTTATACCTTATCTTATAGTCTTTGCCGCACTTGCTCATGTCCTCATCGATACATGAAGACAATCCGAAGGCGATGCCTATCGTCATCATAGCTATCAGAAACATTCTATATCGAATCTTCATTGTTCTATTCGAGTTTTTAATTTCATAATCTGTATGTCTCCCTAATGTGGAGAATGTTCTGTCCAGTATCTCTGTAAGATAGGAAATTATCTCTGTGAAATAAAAAAATATCTCTGTGAGATAGAAAAATATCTCAGTAAGATAAATCCTTTTCTCTGCTTCATATTTCCCTGCTGGAGTGTGGTAAAAATATTTGAAACCCCAAAAATGCAGTATTTTTGAAGGAGAGAATCGTGAAAACTGAAGGTTCTGAAGGAAGGGTATCACAGAATGTGTAATTTCTG
>OIYR01000181.1_pt1 | contig 36263 bp, 34 predicted proteins | sample 1588221 | NCBI WGS metagenome assembly OIYR01 (sample SAMN03283292) | human gut metagenome | biome: human-associated habitat; material: feces | host: Homo sapiens | place: Peru | collected 2012
GATGATCCTGTGCCTTGAAGTTGTCCAAGGCTTCATGTCCAGCTTTATTGAGAAGGTTCATGCCTCCCATACCGATGAGCACCATTTTGAGTATTGGATTCCTGACGAACATTCCTGCAACTATGCTTGCTATTGGCATCATGTTGTCCTTGATGTTGATGGACTTTGTCTTACCTGTGAACATGCCAACAAGCATGTCGGGGAGCATTGCCAATACATAGCCAAGGTTATGTCCAATGTCGCTGATACCATTCAGTCCGAAAGACGTGAGAAGCCCTTGCCAGCCGCTCATGTTGGTTTGCTCTGGTTGTGTTTCCTCTGCTTTGCCTTCAGATTGTTGTATTTCCTCTCCAGACTCTTCCTTTGGTGGAGGGTCTTGAACGGTTTGAGGCTTGATTGGAGGCTTCTGTTCCGATTGTTGCTTTTTTTCTTGCTGGGCTCGTCTGTATTCCTCTTCTTTGCCTGGTGCTATAATCAGAGGAACATCTGAGCGGTCTTCGAGTTTTTCACCAAGATGAGTGACAAGCATGTCGCTTCCTACCCAGGTGGCTGCTGTCTTAAAGCCTCCGCCAAATCCTCCCATACAGGCTAGGTCTGCAACGGAACCGATGGCTATACCTGCGTTTTTCTCCCAAACTGAGGGATTGTAACGTTTCTCTGCTTCTGTGTCCATCTTGCGCTCCAATGGTGACTTGGTCAGTTCCTGCGGTAAGTAGAAGATGGTACTTGTTGCTGCCTTTTTCAGAATGTAGTCGATGGATGATTTTGGTATCTTATCCTTTATCATCTTGTCGATCATCTTCTGTTCCATGGCTGCATTAACGGTGATGTGCTGTCGCTTCAACTCTTTCTTGACCATCTCGATATAGTCTTCGGTGGTCTTGGAAGTCCATTTGCCAGTATATCTGAGCGTGTCGTTATGTGCCTGAATGGAGCTCATACCTCCATCGGGACCTGCGGCTCCTGCCATCAAGCCTGCAAACGAAGTTGAGTGTGCTCGTAATTCGTCGGCTTGCTTACTTTGCAGGTCATCCCTGACCTTGTTCATTATGGGTATGACCTTTGTTCTGAAAATCTTGTCCTGCGCTGTTTCTGCCATAGCTTTTCGTTTACAAGTTTAATTGGTTGAGGATTTGCTCTCTGGTTTGCTCAATGGCGTTGTGATATACCTCCATCTGTTTGGGAAAATATTCCTCCAGCCATTCGTCTTTCTCGATGTTATCGTTTATGAACTTGATGGCCAGACTCCGTTCTATCTCAATGGCTGCTTCGCCTTTCTCGCTGTTGTTGAACCATGCTTTTGTCCACCATCTGTGTCCAGACTTGTCGGGATAGACACTCACCATTCGTGGTATGTCGAAGCTTTGAATGTCAATGTCGAGTTCTGCCAGTGGGTCAACTATTCCGCTTGTCGCTATTGCCCGGTCTTGTGCTTTTTTTTTTCGATGGCACTCATGCTCGACAGAAAGATTTGATGGCGTAAGGCGAGATAATTGAGAAAATCTCCAATAAGGAGGTTCTGTACTCGCTCGGCTATTGGAATGCTTCTTGATCCCATTCCCAATGGGTTTGCCATGGATGGCAGAGTCTCATAGAAGTAGTTCTTCATGGCTGACATGGTGAAGATGTTGCGAAGTGCAAGTTCTGTATGCTCTGGTAGGGCATAGATGCCTTGGCTCATGTCACTCATGTAGTCGGGGAAGAAGCGCATCATGAGGTCTTCAATCTCCTTTTGGTCTTTATCGTACATGGTATGAACATCCATGTCCAATGTGACAAACTGAGGAACAGCCCCTGGCTTGCCGTTCTGTTCCATCACTTTCAGATTGCTATAGATCATGGTGAGAAACTCCAACGGATTGAGTTCTTCACCCTTGTATTTGACTTCTACATGGAGGGAGTCGGCACTGACGGCGATGACTTGCCCTGCCTTTACCTCTTTGCCGTAGTTGGCAAACACGTTGCTCAGGTGGGCATAGGTCACTTCATAGTCTCCGTATCGGGTAATCTGGTAGATACCGTGAATGGCATCGTTGCCCAAACCTGTCACCTTGCCGGTAGCTACTGCCGAAAGTAGGTAGTTCTTGACCTTGAAGTCAACTCCATGATGGAAAAATGGCTCTCCTGTGTGCGGATGTTTCTGTTTGCCGTAGCCCAGAGACATTGTCACTTCTCCGTTTCTTTCCTCAAATGGCATGCAATAGCCACTGTCGGAATGCAGTATCATTTCTTGTGTATAGTGCATTGCGTAATCCTTTGTAATAAAATTTGTTATCTCCTCCTGCTTACAGTGTTAGTTTGCTCAGCTTCTTGCTGCCTTTTTTCTTCCTTATGGTTGTTTGCCATCCGGTCGTTATTGCCTCCAAGTACACTGGTTAGATTGGCATTATTGCCTATCATCATCATTCCGAGTACGGCTCCTGCTATCTTGCCTAACCATCCGAAGCGACCAAAGACGAGTAGGGACGAGACGATTAGTCCAATGAGACTTAGTCCTGATACATTGCCTTTCCCGATATTGCTGAAGAAGTTACCAAACATGTCTCCACCATGCCCAGAGAACATGGCTCTGAGGAAGCCTGACATACCGCTCCATTTGGAATCCACACTGCTGATGGCTCCATTTACGTTGTCTGAAAGTCCCGTAACAGAGTCTTTCAAGTCCTTTACGCCATCGCCAATCCCAGATACGGTGTCGCCGATTTTCTTGGTTGTGTCTTCTCCTATGACGGCATCGCTGACTATGCCTACTACGCTTTTGTCTGTAGTAAGTTTCTCCCAGCCAATGTAACCGAGGCTTCCTCCAACCACTGCGCTTTTAGTGGCAGTACCTACGCCTTTCAAGGTCTGTTGTGGATGAAGCACTGCACCGCCCAATGTGTGTGCAGTTGCGCTGGTCATCCTTCCTCCAAGACGGAGTGTTGCTTTCAAAAATGAACCCCAACCCATATTGATGTATTTTATTAAAATGTTGTTGTACTTATTGTTAGTATTATGGAATAAACCATTTCTTTAAGGTCTTGCATTCCTTCGCCAGCGCTCCTTGCATCGCTGAACGATGGTAGGCTTGTCTGCCTCAGTCCTGGTTCCGTAGTCTATTTCTGCCCATACGTCAGACAACCTGGTGTACTTCACAGCACGTATCAATCGTTTGAGTCTTTGGTTCATCTGCTTGAGTTTTGGACGTATGCCAAAGATTATTTCCAGACGTTGTTTCTCGGTCATCTTGGTGTTGGAGAGGCATACTTGCCTAACATCATTGACTATCTCCACACTACTCATGATCAGCTCACGGTAGAATTTGTTGCGATTGGAGGATAGGGCTACTGCCAGAGCATTGGTTGTCTGGTGACTGAGCTGATGGCTATACGTTCCAAGTTGCGCTACCAGGCGGTCTATCTCGTGATAGAAACCGTAGATTTGAGCTGCATAGCTGATGATGCTGTTAAATTGGTCCAGATAGTTGTTAAACTCTTTATGCAGGTTGGTGGTCGCTTCCACTTCTTCCTTTATCCATATATGGCCAGTGGACTCTAGGAGCATCATCTCTTCCTGCTGCTTCAACTCTTTCTTGGCTTTGTCGGTGTAGAGAAGTATCATTCCTGCCAATACAGGGTCGTTTCCCTGAGCATGGAGAAAACTACCACCCTCCCCCTTGAAAGGAAGGATGAGAGAAAAGAGAAGTAGTATGAGAGCATAGAAACGTTTCATAAATGTTATCCTGAAATAAATCTTTCTTATGGTGTTACAACTCTGGCACATCTACGCCATCTGCCAAGGGCTTGTCCAGCTATCTCGGCATTGCTACGGTCGAGCATTCCTGCCGTAACATTGTTCCAAACATCGGCCATCGTGTAGTATTTTATGCTGAGACATAGCCTTGACAGCTTCTTGTTGAACTGCGCCAGGCGATCGTTCAGTTCCCAGAGGGTTTTGCTTCGTTCTGCACCAGTGAGCATGTTTTCTTTACCGCCCTTTGCTATGGCATCCTTTAGTGTGGTATATACCGTGACAAGCTCTGTGGCAGTCTCGATGTAGAGGTTGTTCATGTTCATAGTGGCTACAATGCCCTGTGGGTTGTTTGATATGGCTTTCTTCAGATGGCACAGGTTGATGAAGATTCTCACACCATCATCGTATAGTGAGGTGCAGGCTTTCAGCGTGGACGCATAGCCAGATGCCGTTTTCAGATAGTTGTTGTACTTCTTTTCCCATTTATGTATCTGGGTGAACTCGGCTGCGATGGTGTTCTGGAGGAGTGCCGTCTTTTGTTGGTCTTCTATCTGATGCTTAATCTGACCGTTTATGAGTTCGTTCCCCTCTGCCAAGGCGACATATTCCAATGGGTTGCTGGAAACTATCTGTGCATGCAATTTCTCTGATGGCAGCACCAATGCCAAAGCAATGGCTGAAAAGATTGTCCATCTTCTGTTATCTGTTAGTGATTTCATATATGCCTTTCCTCCTTTTGTTGTATTCTACTCGTTCACGTATAATCTTCACAACGTCCAACTTTTCCTTTACACCATAAATGTCCAGTTGGGGATTTGTACGGTCGCCACTGAATATTCCCACAGTCTTTAGTCCGAAGAGTTGTTCCATAATACTACGATTCTCACAGAAATCCACCACTCGGTATAGCTCGATGTAGTCACTGGTTCTGTTCAATACTCCATGTTGGATGATGAGCTGCTCTGAGGTGATGATGTATCTCAGTTTGTGAAGATACAGACATTCGTAGAGCATGAAGCATATCATTACGGAACCAAGTGCCACAAATGGCATCTTGTAGGTAATGCAGTCGTGACCGGCAATTAGAAACATGGCGCAACTAATGATGAATAACATTCCTTGCGAGATGATATACTGCGCCCAGTGTGGGCGAATGGTTACGATATTGAATCTTCTGATTGGGTCTGTCATATCTATTATCGCTTAAATCCATGATGTTTGGTTTCTTCATTTTCTTCTTGGCGTTCAAAAGTCAAGTCCATACCATTCTCATCAAACGCTGTTTCTACAACATCGGTCAATGAGAATTGCTTCTTGTCAAGCAGTTCATCGTTGAAATCCTTGTAGTCTTGCGACGGAAGTTCACGGACAATATTCACTGTTTCGAGGTTCTGACCTTCCTGCAGATGGAGTTTGTCCAAAAATGCTTCTTTGAAATCTTTCCAGGTCATACGCATCTTGTCCACTGCATCTTGCTTGTCTTCTTTACAGATGAAGTGAGATTCGTGATATTCCAAAGCCAAATCATTTGCTCTGTCAAATGTCAGATACAGTTCTCGTAAGTCATCGGGTAGCAAGTCGTAATTATCGTCATCGAAATCAAGCAATTCCTTTGTTGTCTTCGGTAGTTTATCGAAGCTTTCCATGAACTCTCTCATTTCGTGCGGTACATTCTCAGGTGCCACTATACTCCTTTTGTTGGCTATATCTATGAAGTTGGCCACAAACACTCTTCCTGCAGCATCTCTATCGAAACCGAGATGGAAGGATGCTTGTGGTGCAGCTTTCAAAAGACCTTGTATCTGACCATAGCTTGGATTACCTCCTGTTGAGACATAAACGGCTTCTTTCAGATCTTGCCGTCCTTCCTTGTCAAGTCCTGATTCTTGGCGCATTTGAAGCTGATAAAATGCCATGGCATCGTATGCACTTTCAAAGACATATACTCTTTGGGCATCTTTTAGGGCTGTGTTCTTAGGACTTGCTATCCAAACACCTTCACTGGCGTTTGTGCCAGTTGCCATGCCTTTTCGCGCGGAACCATCCTTGTGTGGATAGCCTCTTTCTTCAAAACCTACACATTTTTCTGGTTGCCCAGGAATGTACATTGGGAAGGAAAGATTCTTATAGGTGTTACCCTCTTTGGTAGTTCTTGATGCAAGGACAAAGCTGTCTTGAAAGGCGCAGCGTGTGGCGAAATCTATGCCTCTTGACTTGAAAAAAGCATAGAACGGCTTCTGTGACTCGAAATCTTTAGGATTGAAACGTTCAATCTTATATTCCTTGATGTCAAATGGTTTGTTACGAGCAATTGAATTCTGGATGCTCCGATTCTTATGTTCGACTTGAATATTGAGCAGACGCTGGCAAACCTTATGCACAAGGGCAGACTCCTTCATTCCAAATTCGTACTCGTCGAATAATTGCGGATGCTCCCAAATGAAGGAGGTCACGGAATACAACTTGATTTGTGGTGGTTGGAAACAGCAGTTCTTGTTAGGCATGACAATGAACTTGTCACCTCTAATTCTCTGGCCATTATTGTCCAAACCTACATACGCAGGATAGCGCAAGCCATCACGCTTATAAAACGTGTAGCCTGCGTCCTCCAATACTTCTTTGATGTTTATACGGCTTCTGTAGTCTGCAAATGTCTGTTCGTCTGTCATCTCTCTTATGTGTATATAGTTGTTTATCTGCCATGACCTAAGCCTACACCGTGTTCTCCTGCGTTGAGTCCTGCGTCGAAAGCTCTTGAAGCAAGATCTTGCGGTGAATCTACACTGCCCTTGAAATAGACATGTGGCCTGTGGTCATGGTGGTGTTCAATGAAGATGGATGGTGCAGAACGGTCTCTGCCCAGTTCGCTCATCACGGCAAGTCCTGCAAGGAGGGCTCCTCCAATCTGCGCACCGATGTTCTTTCCTTCTCCTGGGATGTTTTTCATATCCACCTCCTTGAAGATGTGGGAGAAGAGTTTCATGCGGTGATAGTCATCGATGGCCATGAACTTGTCGTACTGCTTTTGAGTAATCTCATGGCTGATGCTTTCTCCGTTGATTATGGCTGTCATGCGAAACTTGGCATTGCCTTTCTCGTCTTTTTGGATTTCACCTTGCTCATTACGCACAGGCTCAACCTTGATGTCGTCAACTTGAACTTCTCTGCCATGCTTGCCTTCACGGAACCAACCCTTGTTTTCGTTCTGCTCATAAAGGCTGTTGCCATCAACATGGGCTACGCTACGATCTTCTGGCTCTATATTTATTTGGTCGCCGTCGAGCGCAATAGACTGCTCTTGCACCATCTGCTGGCGATTGTTGAGTTCTGCCTCTACCTCTGGATTTAGTTTCAAGTTGATTTGTTCTTTTGAATTGAGCATATCCATCGTCAACTTATCTTGAAAATCGTTCTTGATGACATTGTTTATGACATCAATACGATTCTGGACTGGAACTTCCTTTATGGAGTTGTTGGTCAGCTTCTTTACTTCCTCTTCTGTGAGGTCATAGACAAAATCCTGCTTGGTGGATGTGGATTGAATGGTCAGTGTCTTGTTGGCTGCATCAACTATGATGCCGTGTGAAGACAGACATTCCTGCCACTTGGCATTGCTGAAATATACCTTGGAGGTGATAAGCTCGTTGTATGGCTTGGCTGGTTCCTTTGGACGTGGACGAACCTCCACGGGAGTAATGACAGATTGCAAGTCTGCCAACACATCCTGCGAAGGTTGCTGTATCATGTTTTGCTGACCGCCTTTATAATAGAAGCCGTAGCCACCATTCTGCATTTCGCCTGGCTTCATTCTGCCGTCATGACGCTCTGGTACTATAGGAGCACCTTGCATGAACATTGCTCCTCCAACTCTTCGCATGTGAAATCCTTCCTGGTTTCTTGGAGTCCAACCGAGGAATCTTCCGTGATACGGATCCATCATCATGTGGGCGCAACGTCTGTTCCAAGGTAGTCTTCCATATTCGCCAACGCCTATGCGGTAGCCGTGAAGTCCCATGGCAACACGGCCATTGGCATTTCGGGCATGGACGTAGTCGCGTGGCATGTAGAAATCGTTCTTTACGAGTTCTGCCACTATGTTGTAGGCTCGCTTGTTGGCTGAGTTTGCTCCCCAGTCAACCAATGCCCTATGTTGCTGTGGCGTGATGGCGTATGTGAGCAAAGGAGAATCGTGGCCTTGAACAGCTAACTGATAACCTTCTCCTTGTCTGATGATATGCGCTTGCATACCATTCTTGCGAAGTATAGCTTGTAGTTCTGGGGCCAAATCTCTGCCTACTGGTAATGCATTTGATCTGATAGACATATTCTAATGCTGATTGTTGTTTGTTACTGTGTGGTTATTCGCCAGCTTCAATCTGTTCACCTTTCCAATCGACAAATTCTTCTGCCGATTCCTCGTTGACTACGAGGTTCCTTTCTTTACAGAAAGCGGTGTATTCTTCCTGCCATTCTGGTGAGTGATGGTTGATGTAATCAAGCCAGCCATATTCTCCGCTCTGAAATTTCTCCACGAGCACATCTTCTGGATAGTACTTCACATTTGCCATGAGATCTTGTTCTATGGGTTAATACTTTGGGTTATCGCTGCATCATACGCATACCCAGTTTCTTCTGTTCGTTCCACATTTCTTCGGTGTAGTTCTCTTCTGGGATGTAATCGAGATTGCCATTCTCGTCCATTGTCCAACAACCGAAGATGCCGAAGTTGAATTTATCCCAGTCACGCTTTGCTTCTCGCTTCCAGACAAGTTCGTTACCTGCTGCGAAACGGATGCCAGTGTTGGAATTGAGGTCGATGCCAATTGTCTGTTCCTCATCGTCCTCTACGATGGTGAGGATGTCACCATTCTGCAACTTCTGCATTTCTGCACCAGTGAGATGGTAGCGGTCTGCTACATACTGGATGTTTCTGCCGATGATTGGTGTTGGAACACTAAGAACTTGTTTGCTTTCAGGGTCAAGCTGGAAGAAACATTTGCTTCCGAGTTCGTTGCCAACCTCGTTGCTCTCCAAATGACCGACAATAGGCTTTCCTGCAATAAGGTTCTTTTCCTGCTGCTCGTTGAAGAGTTTTAAATCAAACTCATCGAGTTGTGGATAGAAAAGCACGTCAACGCCACCTTCGGCTGTTCTCACAAGGCTGAACCTTGTACGTGCCTTGACTTCCTCACCATCGTCGGCTGTTATGCGAACTGGCAAAACGGGTGACTTGCGTCCGTTGTGGATGTTCTGAAGGACATCGGTGGGCAAATCGTCTATCATTGCCTGAGTGAGTCCAAAACGTTCAAGGATGTCATAGGGCATCTCGTTCTCATCGAAATTGTAATTCATTTGCTTTTCTGTTTTATACATTTTTATTCGATGGCAACATGATTATTGCTCTATTCTGATTGTATGTATTGCCAACCGTCAACAAAATTACATTGTATATGCAGAAGAAGTTGAAGAATAGTATTGGTATCATTCAAGTTTTATAAATAGTTATGAAAGAAGTATGATTATTCTTCAATTATCATACTATAAACATAAATAAAGTTAGATGGAGAAGGGAAGTGTTTACTCTTTTCGTATAGTTCAGTTGAGTCTGATTACCTTTGCTGCATGAAAGCTACAAAGTTACCGATTTTAATACTGACTTTTATATTCAGTACTCCCTTTGCACACGCCCAGTTCAATACTATTGGGTATGTGAAGAAACATCATATCCCTAAAAAGAAAAGTCCACAAGAAACAACAGATGTTGCTCCTGTGGACTATGTGGTGAAGTCTGATTCGTTGTCTAATACATCATCGCAAAGTATTCTACCTTATCTGAAGGTTTCGCTTCCATTGAAAAGCATTCGGATAAATTCAAAGTATGGGATGCGTAAACATCCCGTGATGCACAAGACAATTATGCATAACGGTGTGGATCTCGCAGCTCATTACGAAAAGGTGTTCTCCATGTTGCCTGGTGAGGTTATTGGAGTTGGACAAGACTTTCGTTCTGGTAAGTATGTGAAGGTAAGGACAGGTGGCTATACTATTAGTTATTGCCATCTATCTTCATTTTGGGTAACAAAAGGTATGTTTGTCAATGCAGGGGATGTGCTTGGGCTGTCAGGAAGTTCGGGAATGTCAACAGGCCCTCATCTGCATCTGACAACAAAAAAGGATGGCAAGGTGTTTGATCCTGTCATACTCTTTAATCTAATAAATAAAATAAAGTTGTAAAACCACAATGTCTATAGTAAATTCCATCTTTTATTTTGATTTTGAAGACAAAAATAGTCCCAAAAGGTGTGAAAAGAGTTGATTTTGGGCTTTTTCTAAACATATATGCATTAGTTTGTTACTTTTTGTTTAACTTTGTACACATAATAACTATTGAATTATGACAAAACAAGGCTATAATAACAGAATACGTGTCATACTTGCTGATAAGCAAATAACCAATAGAACTCTGGCAGACATGATGAATGTAAGCGAAATGACAATATCTAGATGGGTTACAAATAGATTCCAACCCTCTATGTCACAGTTCGTGGAAATATCCAAGAAACTCAATGTTGATATCAAGGAACTGATAGAGGTTAATCCACTAGAGATAAGTGGCGACGTGTAGAAAGGTCTGGGGTAATTATTGTCCTCGTTTGATAGTATGAAATTGTTGTATATCAATGGCTATTCTCTAGCAGTGATGACGTTGTTTATGACTGATTTATGGATCTGGTGAACAGCTTAAAAAAATATTTCTAACCGTCCTCTTGTAATGATAGGACTATTTCCTGTCATGAGCAATATTAGGATATTAATCATAAATTATGGAAGACAAGCGAAAGTTACTCAATGATTTTTTGTCAGCGTTCCCTTTAGAGACGTTGTCGGAAATGCAATTGGACAAATATACAAACCTAAACAGATCAGACTCTTTCTGTTATTGGGTTGAGAGTAAAACCTATGAGTTAGGTTCTATATGGGGCGGCTCGTCCTATAAGTTTGGCATCTACAAATACAACGAGAAACCAAAGGATACACGTGAACGATTCATGTGTGATGACACTTATGCTTGGTATACCAAGAACGGAAATACTGCAGAAGAAGCCTACACATTGGTAAGAAGTGAAATCGTGAAAATAGCCAACCATGCAAGGAAAGGCGAGTTTGAAGCTATCGATGGAATCACCACCTTTGGCGATGTTTTCAAGTGGAAGATAGCCTTCTTATACTCCAATGAGCAGTTGATACCAATCTATAACCGTACCATGTTGGAGAAAGCATCTGCCAAGCTTGGTATGGACAATCCCAATGACAAGAGTATTCCAGAGATGCAACGCTTCCTTCTAGAAAAGAGAGGTCCAGAAGACCTCTTCGTGTTCTACGATAGGCTACTCCAAATGATAGAAAACAACAGTCAAGCAGAAGATGCGCAATCCTCAGAAAGAAAGTACTGGCTCTATGCTCCAGGTGAGGGAGCATCAAAATGGAATCTCTGCCAGCAAGACAATATCATCTGTATCGGATGGGATGATATGGAAGATTTGGAGCAATATGACTCTCTTGATAGCGTTAGAGACCATTTGAGAGATGTTTATGGAAAACCAGATGCAAGTTTCATGAATGATGGTCTTGCGATATGGCAGTTTGTCCATGAAGTACAACCAGGAGATGTCATTTTCGTCAAGTCAGGAATCAGTAAGATTATAGGCAGGGGAATAGTAAAATCCGAGTATATCTATGATGAGACCTATGAAGACTTCAAAAATATCCACAAGGTGGAGTGGACAAACATCGGAATGTGGGACGCTCCTCACAATTCTGTGTTGAAGACCTTGACAGACATCACCAAGTACCCCGACTATGTAAAGGCGTTGGAGGCATTGTTCAACACACCCACTCAGAAACGCTACTGGTGGTTAGTGGCCAATCCCAAGATATGGAGCATGGCAGACTTGGCTGTAGGCTCTACCGTAGAGTACAATCTCTATAACGATAGTGGCAAGCAACGGCGCATCTTCCAGAACTTCCTTGACGCAAAAACTGGTGATGCCGTCATTGGTTATGAGTCAACTCCTGTCAAGCAAATTGTCGCATTGGCAGAAGTCTCAAAAGGGCAGAATGGCGAGACTATAGAGTTCGTGAAGAAAGAAGCTTTGAAGAATCCAATAGATTTTTCGACCATCAAAGCCGTTGAAGGCTTGAAGGATATGCAATTCTTGGGAAATCCACAAGGCTCATTCTTTTGTCTGTCAGAAGCCGAATATGAACTGATACTTGATATTATCCGTGAAAGCAATGCTGTCCCTGTAGTCAAGCAAAAGGAGTTCTACACCAAAGATGATTTCCTTAGTGAGGTCTATATGGATTCTGAAGCTTATGATAGCCTTGTCGGACTGCTGAGACAGAAGAAGAACATCATCTTGCAAGGTGCCCCTGGTGTCGGCAAGACCTTCACCGCCAAACGCCTTGCATACTCCATGCTCGGTCTGAAGGATGATGAGCAAATCGAGATGGTGCAGTTCCATCAGAATTTCTCCTACGAAGACTTCATCATGGGCTACAAACCAACGGAAGACGGAGGGTTCATGCTGAGACCTGCCATCTTCTACAATTTCTGCAAGAAAGCCAAGAGTAATCCCGATAAGCAATATTTCTTCATCATCGACGAGATAAACCGTGGCAATCTGAGCAAGATATTCGGAGAACTCCTCATGCTCATAGAGAATGGCTATCGTGGCAGGACCCTCAAACTGGCGTACACAGGTGAAGACTTTACTGTCCCAGAGAACATCTACGTCATAGGTATGATGAACACGGCAGACCGTAGCCTTGCCATGATAGACTATGCCCTGCGTCGCCGTTTCAGCTTCTTTGATATGGAGCCAGGCTTCTTGACCGATGGCTTTAAGCAATACCAAGGAAGTCTCCATGATGAGACCTTTGACAAGGTGATAGATGCCATCGTCAATCTCAACAATGTCATCGCCAATGATGACTCCTTGGGATCAGGCTTCTGCATTGGGCACAGCTATTTCTGCGACCAAGAAACTATCAGCAAGGAATGGCTGAGGAATGTCGTGAACTACGACATAGCCCCGATGCTGAAAGAATACTGGTTTGATGACCCACAAAAGAGCAAGATGCAAATAGACATCATCAAGAACATACTATCATGATAATAGATAAAGGCATACCCATAAAAAATGTTTACTATATGCTCACATACGCATTCAAGGAACTGAGGCGAAACAATTATGAGCAGATAGCAGGAGAAGACTTTGAGGATATTCACGACCTGTTCGCGGAAATTCTTTCTTTGGGTATTGCCTATCTTTTAAAGCAAGGTCTCCATCGACAATACATCATACAAGAAGAAGAACTGCAAACGCTACGTGGAAAGTTGTCCATGCAGCAGACTATCAAAAAGCGTATGATAAGAGATACCCACTTGGTGTGTGAGTTTGATACATTCTCTGAAAACAATATCTTCAACCAGATATTGAAATCATGTGTACTTCTGTTGCTTCGACATTCCGATGTGTCAGCAGAGAGAAAAGCAAAGTTGAGAAAACTCATGATGTATTTCGAGTCTGTTGATGAAATACCATCTTCAACCATTCGCTGGAATATGTTGCGATACGACCGCAATACTCGTACATACCAAATGCTTCATAGCCTGTGTTTTTTCTTATTGCAAAGCCGACTGCTTACAACGGAATGTGGTAACGTAAAAATGGAAAGTTTTTCTGATGCACACATGAATCTACTCTTTCAGCGTTTCGTCATGGAGTACTACAAAAAGAAGCACCCAGAATATAAAGCGCAGGCAAAACAAATAAAGTGGGATTTGTGCGAGAATGAAAGCGTCTCGACTTCAATGTTGCCTATCATGCAGACCGATATCACACTTACTTTAGAAGATAGGACGCTAATTATAGATACTAAGTATTATGGCCAGAACACTCAAGAAAACATGGGGAAAATAAGCATCCTTTCCCCTAATCTTTATCAGATACATACATACGTCACTAACGAGGACAAGTTCCATACTGGTCTAGTTGATGGCATGCTACTCTATGCAAGAACGATTAGTGATGTGCAACCTGATACACAATTCAAGAATCATGATGGAAATATCTTCATGATTAAAACTTTGGATTTAAGTCAGGATTTCGAAACTATTGAAAAGCAACTTGAAAGCATCCCAAATTATATACATTAAACCAATAACATAAATTTAATAAAAGAAGAATACAAATGAACAAAAAGTCGATTTTAATAGCGATGGCAATGTTAATACCTACATTCGTTCTAGGGCAGGTTAATAAATCTGTAAAAGCCACTATCCAGAATAGTATTCCTCATGAAATGCGAGTTGATTCCTTGCTTTCAAAGATAGATACTCTAATGATGATTAACAATCAACTATTAGAACACATAGATATTGATTTATCATTAAAAGCTCGATACAAACTCTACGAAACAGAGAATATATATACTCTCTTACGTCTTGATACAAAAACAGGTATGATAGACCAAGTTCAATGGTCATTGGATTCCGAAAAGGAGGGAACCTTTACTATAAATGGTGAAGACCTAACGTATGGCTTTGGAGTTGGTTCTGGGAGTTTTGAGCTATACCCCACAAAGAATATGTACCAGTTTATACTTATAAATAAAACAAACGGACGGATGTGGCATGTTCAATGGGGAATCGGAGATCAAAAACGCTGGATTCGGAGAATCTATTGATAAAGAGCCTAAAAGTCATGTCAGATACTACCAGTATACCTACATTTGCAAATCTCTTTAAACCATCAGAGATTATTGGCATCCTTCGTATCACCTGGCTACTGGTCAAGTGAATCAAAAAGTAGTATGCTTACGAGGCATATACTTCAAAGGTGCATATGTCAATCAGTACTTTCATACAGCAACTGATAAACTTGTAGATGAAAGTACAAGTGATGAACTGTCCCTTTTGATGCCATTGAATTTGCGCAATGATTTAGAAAATGGCAATGTACTCACGGTTCATGGCATTATTGACCGTTCAATTACTAACAAGGGTTTAATACAAATAGTCTTAAAGGTGACAGATGTTGAGAAGATAAAGGAGTTAGCTTTATCTGAGGATGAGGTTAAACGTGCAGAACTTCGCCGAATCAAGTCTGAAAAAGGTTTTAAGAATGTTGATAACATACTTAAAGCCTCTTGTAGCCAAGACTATATCCATATTTAATATTGAGGCAATGGGATTCAAACATTTTTATTCATTTAGTCCCAATGGCGCATATTGGAATTGCAATAGAATTTTCAAAACATTAGCATGGACTTATCAAAACACTTCATACTGCTCAATGGCGAGCCAAAGACTTTGCAGATTGATACCATACAAATGATTGGCACCAATGGGTATAGCGTGCGTTTCAAAAACAACGGACGTACCTATAACTACGGACGTGACAAGGTTGTTTGGCTCAACAATCCAGAATGGAAAGACCCTACTCAATGTAAGGTCTTTGTGGATAGCAAATTGCAGAATGGCATCCGTGAAATTTGGAGATTTGATAGTAGTGGACATTCCTGTTGGAGGGTCATCTACAACAATGGTTTTGTGCAGGATGATACAGTTGGCAGAATTGTTGTTACTCAATCCTGTCTCCAAGAGGCGGTGAGCAAGGATGTGTTTGCCTATATGAAGAATGTGGCAACTATCAACACTTTGGGCAAGGACGAACAGCATCCAAATGGGATATTGTCGAGTATTTATAATAAGGTGGATTTCATTGCTGATGACTTGGCTGCTGCCTGTTATCTCAACCCTGCCAAAAACAAGCTAAAGAAACTGAGCCACTCTGACTTGATATATCCATTCGGCTGCAATGCGAGCCAAAAGATAGCGGTGTCCAATGCTTTCGAACATCAGATTAGCGTCATTCAAGGCCCTCCGGGTACAGGTAAGACGCAAACAATCTTGAACATCATAGCCAATATTGTCAGACAAGGGAAGACTGTAATGGTGGTGTCGAACAACAATTCAGCCACGACTAACGTACAGGAGAAGTTGGAAAAATATGGTGTTGGCTTTATCGCAGCGGCTTTGGGTAACAAGGATAACAAGGAGCACTTCATAGCCAATCAACCAACCTTGCCATTGGAGTTGGAACAGTGGGACTTGTCTTTGCAAGACAGCATCAAGACAAAACGGACACTGCATGACGCACTCCATCAACTTGACAGGGTGTATGCCCTGCAAAACAAGTTGGCTGAATTGCGTCAAGAACTGCAAGCAGTAGAACTGGAATGGGAACATTTTAAGTTGGAACAAGACATCTCGGATTGTAAAGATTCCTATCGCAGTGCCAACTCGTCTCATGTTATCTGGCTTTGGCTGAAACTGCAGTCCATAGCCGAAGGTGTGGATGTGAAACAGTTTGGCGTATTCCAACGTATCAAGTTGTGGTGGATGAAACTGATGTGCAAATACAAATGGCACATACGGCTCAGTCTCGATGCCGCCAATCTGCAACCGCTGATAATAGAGCTGCAAATTCTCTATTATGTCAATCGTTGCAAGGAACTTGCTGCCGAGATAGCTGACAAGGAACAGCAATTGCGAACATACGATGCCAAGAATCTGACAAAGACCCTCACGGACAGTTCGCTTACATTATTGGAGGCATCACTGCATGACAAATACAAGAAAGGAAGAGCTGTCTTTGCCGACACAGATAACTTGCGCTTTCAATCTGACGAGTTCCAAAAACAATACCCAGTTGTACTCAGTACCACTTTCTCAGCAAGGTCGTGTATGTTTGGAGATGCACCTTACGACTATCTCATCATGGACGAGGCATCGCAGGTGTCGTCAGATACAGGCACTTTGGCACTTACCTGTGCTAAGAATGCTGTGATTGTGGGCGACACAAAGCAATTGCCGAATGTAGAAACAGAAGAAGACCGCATGAAGCTCAGAGAGATAGTAAAACCATATAACATCGCAGATGGTTATGACTGTGCTGAATATAGTTTCTTGGAGTCGGTGCTGAAGATTATCCCCAATGTGACGGAGACGATGTTACGGGAGCATTACCGTTGCCATCCACGCATCATCAATTTCTGTAACCAGAAATTCTATGGTGGCAATCTGTTGGTTATGACGGAAGACAAAGGCGAGGAGAATGTATTGTCGGCTTTCAAGACCGCCAAGGGCAACCATGCCATTGGGAATTTCAACCAACGAGAGATTGATGTTGTGAAGGAAGAAGTGCTACCTATATTATCAGATGTAGGAAGCATCGGTATCGTCACGCCTTACAATAATCAAGTGGATGCTTTCAACCATCAACTGAACCATGTAAAGGCAGGCACGATACATAAATACCAAGGTCGCGAAGAAGATACCATCATTATGAGTGTGGTAGACAACCAGATTTCGGAGTTTGCCGATGATGCCAAGATGTTGAACGTGGCTGTATCGAGAGCGCAAAAGCGTTTCTGTCTTGTTGTGACAGGAAACGAACAGGAAAAGCACAGTAACATCATGGACTTGCTCGACTATATCGCTTACAATAACTGCATGGTGACGGAGAGCAAGTTGGCTTCCATCTTCGACTATCTCTATGAACAATATACGGAGCAACGAATGGCATTTCTCGAAAATCATCCGCAAATATCGGAGTATGTATCAGAGAACCTGACCTATTCCTTGATTGGTGAAGTATTGGCATCCGATGCCGCATATAGTTTCTTGAAAGTGCTGTGCCATGTTCCTTTGCGTCAAATTGTGAAAGACACTTCCATGATGTCGGCAGAAGAACTGAAGTATGCTTCCAACTACAACACACATCTGGATTTTCTCATCATCAACCGAGTGAGCAAGCAGCCTATACTTGCCATTGAGACGGACGGCTACTCCTATCACAATGACGAGACGGAACAACATAAGCGCGACTTGATGAAAAACCATATCCTTTCAAGTTATGGTCTTCCGCTTTTGCGCCTTTCTACAAAAGGCAGCGGTGAACGTGAGAAAATTATCAGTTCTTTAAATATGGTTATTTGTTGAGTTGTAACCAATAGATTATTAGATAGCACCATTTATTATGGTTTCACAAAGTACTCACATTGTGGGTCATTAAGAAATATACAATAGCGACCACCTTCCTGCTTGTGTGGACAACGACATAGGATAAGGTGACCGTCTAAAGCTTTACTATGCCAATCGTAGCTTTTAGCACAATCCTTACAATGGTAGATTGTTTCAGTTGCGATTGGCTTTATTTGTTTCTTTCTTGGTTTGGACATAATCAATCTTTGGATAGTGTTATCGCCGAAGACTTCTGGTTTCTTCTCTTTGTAGAAGAGTGTCACTCATAGCAAATGATGCAATTGTTCCACAGTCAAGTGCTCTGATAGCCGCCTTAGCGGTATTGCCTGTATCTACTACATTATCAATGAGATAAGGAGTACGGTTTGAAGGCAAGTCTTTATGCCTGTAGAACCCCATATCTTCGGCAGAAAGCGTTTGGCCTCTTTTCTTGGCATCATATTGTGAGTCTCGCTCTATGCCACGAAGGGCATCTACGATAGGGAGGTGAGTATATGACGAGATAGCTCTTGCTAACTGCATGGTCTGTTCGGCTTTTCCATGATGTCCAGGGATAGGAACGAGAACCGCATTTTGAGGTAACAGCTTTGCTATCTGGCGAGCAGCATAGTCTATGGCATCATTGTCTCCATCTTTCAGTTTATGTGCTACCCACCGGTTGATACCATCATAATATCTACCAGTGGATAGGAATGTGATACCGTCTGAAACAGTTTTGATTGGCTCGTTTTCTGTCATGGAGTAAATAATAACATTAGTTCTGCATACCGTCTTCGCTCAATGGAAGGGATTCGTTTCCCTCGCCAATGGCAATGGTTCACATAATCGTCTCTGATGTTCCGGTTGCCTACTTCGAGTTTCTTTAAAACAGAACTTTTAGGGTATTTGCCTTTATATCCGGTCACCTTGTATGGTCCGATATTATATGATAATGCAGCAAGGAGTAGGGAATCTTGACCATAGGAACGAAACATAGCGCATAACTCTCTGAGGTCTTTACGAAGAAGTTGCTCTGCTTCATATGTTGACATATTAGCAGAGTAACGTTCTCCAGGTCTGAGCTTATGTCCATAACCTACATAAGGATAATCCTTAGCTCGGTGCATGCCTTCATAGAACCTGATACAGCATACCGCACGCTCGAAAGGTGGCAACTCAAAAATGGACGCCGGTGTTGAAGCCGGTCGCTCTGTCGGCATTCGAGCCTGGGCATTCCCAACCAGACTCAATGATATAAGCAGGAATAATATTATCTTTCTGAAAGTCATTTTATCTTGAATTTGTTTATCTCGTCAATCATATTCTTGACATCGAGGTTTACACTCACGAAATTCTGATACAGGATTCGCTCCTTGGCATCCTTGGATGGGAAGGTATAGAACTTCGGTATTTTATAGTTCGCATAGTCAGCTTCTTCCTCAGCAATCTTCTTCATATCAAAGTCCGTCTTGCAATAGAACTTAGAGGTCTGGAACTCTGCTGATTCCTGGATATTCATGCTGTCACCTCGTCCGGTCTTGGTCTTAATGAAGTCACGAGCAAACTGACCGCATATCCAACCTGTAGGCATGTCTGAGATTTTACTGGCAGGAACAAGGCTGTCCATGTTCTCATTGAGATTGATGGAGGTCTTGTCGCGGTCGATGGTCACCCCTTTCTTTAGCTGAACTACCTTGCCAAAGATGTCGTTGGAGAGCCATTCCAAAGTCTCTTTTGCTCTTGCAGAACCACTCACCACGTTACCTACAGTTGTGATAACCTTCTGCATACCCACCTTTCCGTAGTCAGATTCAAGCTGTGGCAACTCCTGAAAACCCAGAGCCACGCTAACCTTGTTGCTTCGGGCAGTACCGATAAGTCGGTCAATCTTGTGGAAGTAGAGCGTAGGCAACTCGTCCACGATGATGCTGACAGGGATATTCTTGCCTTGGCCAGTATTGACACGGGTGACGAGGCGGTTCAGAATCAAAGCATTCAATGCACCAATGATACTTTCCATCTCTGGGTCATTGGCAATGAGCAGATATGAAGGATTCTTCGGATCTGACACCTTCAGGTCAAAGTCATCACCATCCTTATGGAATATCCAATACGACTCCTTGGTAGCCAATCGGGAGGTATAGACACGGAGTGTACCAATCATACCTTCCAACTGTTCCATAGCCTTATTCTTCATGGCTGTCTGGAAAGGACCGAGGAGAGGAGCAACCTCTGGATCTGTTTCCAAAACCTCAAAGATAGTCTGGTAATCGAGATTGAGGAACGAAAGGATATGTGGCATGTCACTGTACTTGCCCAGCCAATACTCTGGCTCTACCTCTCTACCGGTATGGTCAAAGACTCTGCCAGTAGGTTTCGGACGATGAGTCTTTGGCTCTGTTGTCATCTCAGCGATAAGAGGATTGCCGTTCTTGTCGTATGGCACCTTCTTGTAGTTGACAAAGAAATAGATACAAGCTGCCAGGAAGTTGACCGCTGATGTTTGGAAGAACTGGTCGCTACCGCCACCACCTTCCTTCTTACCTTTCTGCAAAGACTCCAACAGAGTTTCAGCCGTTTCACTGGCTGCAGCAAGGTTGCCGATGTATTTCTGCTGAATAGGATTTACACGTCTGGAATACTCCACATCCACAAAGTTGATGATATTGAACTTGCATCCTTGTGGCACCTTCCCGGCTTTCTGGTTTATCTTGTAGTGATAATACAGCTTCTGCGCAAGAGTCGGGAACTTGTAATCATAGACAACCATAGCAAACCCCTTGGCACTGTGCTGACGAATGAACGGCTCAATGATGGAGAAAGTCTTACCGGAACCAGGAGTACCAACTACCCATGTTCCTCGGAAAGGATTCACGATATTCACCCAACCTTTGCGGAACTTGCCCTTGTAGTAATAGCGCATCGGGATGTTTACGCTATACTTGTTCTTCTGTAGCTCCTGGCATTGCTCAAAAGACTCGTTCTCGAAGTTGAAACGGTCTTTGAGTAATCCTTCCTTTAGGAATTTGGAAATATTATCAAGAGCAACGTGGATGCAGATAGTACCAAGTATGGAGGCAGCCATGTATAGCCAAATGTTCAGCGTGATGGAGTAGAATCTCATATCCATACGATGACCGAATAACCATATAGACAGTATGGTCACGAAAAGTCCACCCACCAAGGGATAGAACACCTGACGGCGTGCATCAAACTCCAAGTGTTTCTTGTTTCGGGTGCCAATGCAGGTGATGCAGATAAGCACAATGGTCGCAAGTTTGCTCCAAACGAGATTGCCATCCATATAGATGAACCACCTCTTTACTCGGCTATGTATGTCACAAACAATGCCACCCCAATAGTCAAGCAACTCTGGGTCTATAGCATACTCGAAGAACTCCACTATCAATGATAAGTATATCAGATAGCGGAATATCTTATACATGGTCTGTAATTCTTTTGTTTCCTCCATGAAACCTTATTCTTGTGTTATAGTGAATATGTGATACTAATTGTATAACGTGATGATTGGACGGACTTTATGCGCTTGCGTCTTCGGCGTTTCTTGAAGAGCACCAGAAGCTAATGAGAACAACCAAGCTTTGGCTGTTTCCTGGTCTTTTACCTCTGTGGATGTCCAATACCAACATTCATCTGGACTGTCTGGTATCTCATCACCACCGCACTTGCGGATATACGTATTAACCGCACTGCGTGCTTCATACAAGAGCTTTATTTGAGCAACGGAAGGGATATAGGCACTCTGGCCATATTGCCACATATCAAAGACTGCTGATGCTGCAGGTGAGGTGCCTGTGGAATACATAGCGTGAGTGTTGCCATTACCGTCGAATGCCGTGATGTCTGCTGATGTGTTATGTTTGAGACCGAGCGAGTCTGAATAAGCATAAGGCTCGATGTCCCTCAGATAGACTGCATAGCCAGTGCCTTGGATGTCTTCGTTCTGATTAACGTAGAACACCACGGCAATGGGTGTCTTGTTTTGTGACTTAACATCCTCAAACCTTACCACCTTGCCATCCGTACAGAGTATGTCGCAGGTCTTCATTGATGTATCGGGAAAGTCTCTATGTTCATCGCAAGAGACAAATGCTACTGCCATGAGAGTAACACAAAGGATATGTAGTATCTTCATTATCGTCATTTCTTTATTGTGGGTATCTTGAATCCTATTACGATGCCAGTTTTGAACAGGTCTTCTCGTTTGGGGATGCTAAGGTCGCACTTGGCTTGCATAAACAATCCCCATCCATTACGGAGAGCAAAGTTATGCTCGTAACCTACATGCAAGCCTCCAACGAACTTCTTTGTATCACTACCTACACTTGCACCAATACGCAGGTTGCCGTGGTGGTTTCTGCCTCTTACCACACAGGGTTTGTAGGCTGCGCCAATTCCCCATGTTCGGTAGTTGTTCCAAAATGACTCAGGGCAGACGTGTCCACATGAAGCGCATTCATCCCATTTGATGTAACCGTTGATGAAGTACTCCCAAGCATGGTGGTAGCGTGTTTCATGTTCCCATGAGATGGTGGCGTCCAAACCTCTCTGATACAAAGCACCTACACCTACGGATATTCGGTCGCTATGGCTCTGGGCGAATGATGAGACTGAAACGCACAGTCCCATCATCAATGACAATATGTATTTCTTCATAGGCTTATTCCTCTACCATTAAGCGTGAGTTGAAAGAGTCGGCATTGAGAACATCTTCATAATCTATGCCCAAACTGATGGTTCTTCCGCTAATCTGCTTCTCTGAAATCTCGATAGACAGCACCTTGTCGTTAGGGAAAGTCATCTTTTTCAGAACGATAACGTTTCTATAACCATACTTGAAGGTCTTGGACTGGTCTAGTACCATGGCAGGAGTAAGCTCTATCATCTGAGCGTTTGTAGCCTTGGAAACCTTCTTATCACTCAGCTTGATGCGCTTCTCGTCAATGTCAAAACGGATATTGGTGCGGTTCTCGATGCTAAAATCTATGAAGAAGTATTCGCCTACAGCATAGATATTGTTCAGTCGCATGGTCATTCGATGCTGCTTAGTGCTTACATTGCGTATTCTTGCCGGTGAGTTCCATATCTTTCTGGCATATCTGGTCATATCCTCTGTACTCATTGATATAGAAGGATTGTGATATGGTATCTTCTCGGATGCAAGTATCTGCTTGTCTGTGACAGCTTCCTGCAAGCGTGTGGTATATACCAAAGCATACTGGGTTCTGTATCGCTCGGTAACTATAGTGACGATAGCCAATATATCACCATCGGTATGTACGTCAGCTCCTTCCTTGGGTTTCAGACGGATGGTATTGTTGATTGGCTGGTCGCCAACGACTGCATCTGTAGATATGTCAACGAAGCGTACTGGCTCGGAGGCGGTAATGACAGTTGTGACATTCTCATTGATGGTAAGCTGCTCCATTTCCTGATACGTCTGCTGTGCCATGGATGGGAGGGAGGCTAATGCGCATACTACCAATGCGCAGAATTTCTTGATAGTCTTCATATTTTATATATGTTTTGCTCGTTATTATTTATCTTTCTGGTTTGAACGTGAGTTGATGAGATACACGAATGTTCCGTATTTCAGCTTGGCTGAGTTCTTCTTGATTGCCTTGCTGATAGCGTTGCTTGTCTTCTGGACGGCATTGCTGACGGCTTGCGCTCCCCATGTAGCCAGATTTGAACCTGCAGTGGATGTGGTATTGGTGAGACTGGAGGTGTTGCTTAATGCGCCACTACTTACATCCTTGGTCGTTTCTCTGAACTGGCTACTTGGCACATACAGTCCTTCAAGCCCATCAGTATCATAGAGTGATAGATTTACCTTGACGATGTCATCATCTACCATTATGCTCTTGACATTACCTTTGACACGCTGTGAACCGAATCCGCTCATAGTGGCATAGATATAGGAGCCTTTATGAACAACTACATCATTGATGACAATGTCATCGAGAAGACGAAGACGTACTCTTGATCCATCCACCGCCTTGATGTTTTCGTCTATGATTGCTTTGATAAGCCCTGGTTCCTTGTCATTATCACACAGCGTATTGAAGTAGTCGGAAGTTACCTTTACCTTCTTGACAACCTCTTGCGGTTCATCGTCATTGTTCTTTTTCTTTTCCGGAACTTCCGTCTTTTCTTCCTGTGAATCACCAGTTTTGGCCGTGACCTCAGCTTGCAAAGATGGAGTAGTGACCTGCTGAGCTTGCATTCTTGCCTGAGCAATGGCCCGATTGAGTTCTTCCATCGCTTCCTGCTCACGTTGTTTGCCACGAGCTATGCGGTCATTTTCTGAACTGCCCTCGCCTTTTGCGATTTCTTGGCCCTTTTGTGCGCTTTCCTGTAGCTGTCTTTGCATCTCAGAGAGTTTCTCGGCTTCCTGGGCTTCAAGTTGTTTACGTTCATCGTCTGAGTATTTTGAATCGTACTCTTCTTTGGTGTCTTCTTCATTGCGTTCAATGTTTCCTAAAGCTGAATAATCGTCTATCTTGCCGTATGATTTTAGCATACTCTCATACTTGTTTCCAATGCCGTCTCCCTTCATCTTGGCATCAGGCAGGTCTGGATTAAGATATTCTGTCGTTGTGAGACCGTCTGGAATCTCAGCTTTCTCCGTATGAAAGAGGTCAATGACGAAATAACCGACAAACAACAGAGGAAAGTAGATGATAATGGGTATCATATACTTTGGCTGTTTCCAGTTAATCTTTTTCAGTGCGTCCATCGTTTTCTATCTTTTCGTTATTATTCTTTTGATTATCTCTATTCATGGCAGGAAGTGTGGCGTAGGCATTCCCAACTGCTTTTCTGACCTTGTTATGCCTCTGACGCAACATCTGTTCTTGCCTTTCGGTGGCACTTTGTCTTGACTGCTGGTGACTGTACACCACTGCCATCCTATAGATGTTTAGACCAAAACTGAGAATGATGAATCCAAAGACGAGGGACAGGAACAACCGTTTGTGGTCATTTGCAAACAGTTGTACCTTGCCGGCAAGTAAGTCAAGCTTCATAGTCTTTGCAAACTTGCGACCTGCCTTCACCTCCTTCTCGTATCTCTGGCGATATTTCGGATCGTCCTTGTCTGGCATCTTTTCACCGACGAGCATTTTCTTCCATCCCATATCAATATGTCAGTTTGGTCTTTTGTTCCACATCCTTGTTAAGAAGGGTTCTCCAGTTGGTGATGAGCAATCCATGAGGGTTGTTGTCAGTACGGGGAACACGCTTCAAATGACCTGCCGTCACGAGTTCTCTGGTCATTATGCTTGTACGTCGCTCGATGCGCTGTCTGCCATAGTAGGTGAACTCCATCTTCTCCTTATCGAACTTGATACTGTCACAGAAGATGCTGAACACCGCACTCGTACCCATGATGTTTGAGTAGAAGCCTTTCTCCTTCAACGTGTTGTACTGAGCAAGACCTGTTTCGTCAACCAGATACATGGCTTTGTCCATTGTATATTTGATGTACTTGTCATCTGGCGCAAGAGTGAAGAAGTAATGATGGAACATTTCCACATGACTCTTGGCTTCCACATCGAGTGTTTCTTCCATGGTGCTACGCTGAACGAGAATAGGTACATTGCCATCCAATACGTACACTTTCTGATGCGCATCCGATACCATTACCTTGGCAGTCCAAATGCTGGAGATGCAGATGATGATACAACCCACAAGGAATAGTGAGCAGATGATCATCACCAACTTGATTTTGTTTTCGAGATTCCTTATTACCATATTTTGTATTGTTTACTGTTTTACATCACTTTGCTTAACATGCCTTGAGTTGAAACCTTTGCTTGCTGCGCCACACCTTCACCGAAGTTACGGGTCGAGAACGCAGTATCGCCCTCTGGTATCATCCATGCGGCAAGGTCTGGAACGAGGTTCAGACATTTCAACGCTACAATGCTTGCTGCCATCAGATAACCGGCAGAGAAGAACGAGTTCTGCAGATATGCTGCCATCGTCTGTTCACTTTCGGTAATGGCAGTAAGGTTTTCTACCTGGATGCAGAGCACTATATCAAAGAGCAATAGGACATAAAAGCCCACGAAGTATAGCATTGCTCCATAGAAATGCACCGTGAGATAGCGTATCAGCCATTTTGCCCAGGCCCCTTCCCATTTCGGCAAGAGAGAGAACGCCCATTGTATCGGTCCGAATATCGTCAGCATACCAAGGAGTATCTGTTGGCAATAGATGGTCGCCCACCAGCCTATACGGAAGACTATCAAGGCAATGAGCATGATAACCTTATCTATTCCGACCACTGCTCCTGCTGTGAGAGAAGTGAACCAGAGCTTTGAAGCGTCTGTCTCCATGTTTGTCACTTCATCCACACCTGCTTGTTCCATAGTGGATTCTATCAAGTTTGGATCCGAAGTTCCTGAATGGGCTACATCTGCCTGTGCTTGCAAGGAGGTGTATAAGGTGTCTCTCGTGTATATGAGTTCCTGAACTTCTGCAAACTTGTCTTCAATCTGTGCAGACTCTGCTTCATACAAATCGTGTGTATATGAGCCTATACAGTTTGGGATATACGAGAGGAAGTCGAGTACACACCAACTGCTACCATTGTTAGATATGCCAGTATCTGCAGGTGGGTACCACCAACAGAGAATGACACTGACCACAAGGGGCTTGAACAGCTTCATGATGTCTATCGGCTCATGCTTTACCATCATCTTGTAGGCCATACTGCCAGCTACGACTATCGAGAACAGCGCAGCCAAAGCCATACACATCTGCAATATCCACCAAAATGGGCCTTGTGAGCCTGTGAATGTAGCATCACAAAGGAACTCGTTGGTCTGGAAAATCACGTCGTCAATTTCCTGTTCGAGGATATTGATACCGAAATCGGAAAGGATGCTTGAATCTGCCATGGGCTATTGTTTTACTATGTTATTGTCATCGGAGTCATCATTGCCTCCTGAGTTATTTCCTGTATTCTTTTTACTTGCCTCACGCCAACGACTGATAGCTGATGAAGCGAGGCTTGCCACATTGTTTCTCCTTTCAAGTCTGGCAGCAAGCAAGGAGGACATTTTCCGCTTGTTGCTTAATTGAATCAGAAACGAGAGAAGCGTTTCGTTCTGCCTGTTAATGTCATCATAGATGGCGAGATACTGCTGTTTGCGTTGAGCGTTAGGCATATAGGCTTCCTGCGTCTCTTTGATGGCTGTCAAGAATATATTGTAGTATTCGTTCCATCGTGTTTTGTCAGATACAGAACCGCCAGCACTGACTATTCTGTTTATATTTGCTTGGAAGTAAGAGAGTTTTGCGTTAATCTTGCTTCCCTCTGCTAACCAGGCAAGGTCTATCTGTCGGTCTGCAATGTTGAGAGCCTCTATTTCTGCTCGTTTGGTAAGTGATGACTTGATACTGTCAGCAATATCCACCTGCTGATATGCAGATACTCCTGCTAAGGTTCTGAACCCTTGCTTGTTCTTTTGAGCTGCTGTTTTCTGGTATCTGTTGTGAAAGACATCATAATAGAATGCTGGAGTGAGTCCACCTGCGCCAATCTCCTGAACCGTTATCTGATTCATCTTGGCTGCATCATGATTATATGTCACATAGCTCTGGGCTGATGCGCAGAAACACAACGACATGCCACATAAGCAAAGTGCTGTCCGTGTAGATATTAAATGCTTCATATTCATTGAGTTTTTAATTGTTATCCTAATAGCCTAAATATCCTGCGCCTTTCCACCTGCCAAAGGCATCACTAATGATTTCTTCCTTACTCTTGGCCCGATACACCTGCTTTTTCCAGTAGCCGATTCTAACCTGAATGTATCTCCATGTATCGAAGTAGGCTTTGTTGAGATGCTTCTTTATGTTGTCAAGCGAGTTGTTGATGCTCGTAAGGATGAGAAGCAAGTCGGATGTGGAACATGCAGCAGCTCCTGTTGCATATAGCACCAAATCACTGACCGACCTATAGAGGTTATCTCCTTCATCAGCAATTTTTGCCAATGCCTTGGCGTTGATAGTGATTATCAGCGTGTCGGTACTCATGATGTTACCTCGTTCTAGACACTTTTTCCTGAAATTATTGAGCATCTTTCTATAGTCACCAACTCTGTCACTGACGTTCTCATAGGTGTTGTACACATTGAGACTGGTGCGAAGTGTCTGATACAGAACATCAATCACATCAAATGCCCTGGTGTACTTATCCAGTTCCTTGTTGATGTCCTTGAAGCCGATGTTGGCATCGCCACTATAATCATGCAGCAGTTTGTTACTTGCCTCCAAGGTGGAGCGCACAAGCAGCAGACTGCGCTGTTGCTTGTGGTCATTGATATAGGCTTCAACAGAAGTGACGTCAAATCCCATCTGCGCCTTGGCTCCTGACGGCAAGAGAATCAACAGGCAAATGAGGATTGCCACTATCTTGCTATTCATTGTTATCTTCTTCATCTTCATCATATTTTCCGTTGTAGCTATCCGAATGACTACTGTTTGCTGCGTGTCTCAACCATCGCTTCCGACACTTCTCAATGAGAGTCTGTCTTCTACCTTGTTCATCGTTCAATGGTGGTGCGACACTTTTCAATATGTCTATGATGGAATGCTTGTAGTGCATCATCTTCTCCAATGACACCAGGTCTGCAAATATCTTGGTAAGACGGCTGTCTATCTGACGTGCTATCTCCAGACGATCACTTGACCAAAGCAAATGGTATGTGTCATCGGTTTCATCTGATTCCACTGGGTTGCTCTTTGCATATTCTACTGTTGGGTCGCAGTCTGGATAATCACGGGCAATCTCTGCAAGTTTAGCATTCACTTCGGCTGCTTTCTCTTCTTCGGTCTTTGCAGGATCGAGATTTATGACTGCTACAACTTGCGTGTCGCTGTACTGCGTGGTCAATGTCCAGGAAATCTGCACAATGGCTCGGTGTATCTTGATGCCAAGGAAATACTTTGGCTTTCTGGCTATCGAGATTGTTGCCTTGAAGGTAATGACACCATTGATGTTTGGCATGGATGCTGTACGGACAAAGGTGTTGCCTTCCCACGCCCCTGAGCCATTCCAGTTGAGATTGTATGCAGTCTTGCAATCCTGCATGATGGCAGGTATGCGGTAATAGTCATCTGTCACGGCATTCTCACCATCAACAGCCTCTTGCTTTGCCTTTTGGTATTCGGCAAGTTCTGCTTCTGCGGCATTCTTGTCTGACTTCAAAGCTGTAATACGGTCTTTATTGGCGTTGTACTGTTGGCGATACCTTACTGCATCTTCCACACTTGAACTCTTTATCTTCCTGAGAAGTTCCGTATTTTCAGCTTCCAATCTTGTAATCTCGGACTGGAGGGAGGCAATTTTTCTTTCGGTTTCCGCAATCTTGGTGTCTATCTCAGAGGTGCCAACGTTCTCATGGGTGACACTTGTGGCCATTGCACACTGTTTGGTGTGACCGCTCACGCTGCCTCCGCAACTTGAACATTTGTATTGCGTGGATCCTTCACCTAGTTTGGCTCCGTCATGGCAAGTAACGCTTATGGTTGCAGTTTCACATCCTGCAATTTTCTTGGCATCAGTGGTCTGGTAGTATCTCTTTGGGTCACTTGAAAGGTAATAGGTGTAACCTTCCTCGTTGTCATTGAGTTCTGCCAGACGTGCATTCAGCCCTGCCTTGAAGGTCTTCAAGTCCATCGTGTAGGAATCAAAGACATCCTCATAGGCTACTTCTTTGTTGTTCCAACTCTTTGACACATGTATCTCGTAAGCGTAGGCTTTGGCATACTGCTTTTTCTTTTTACTGAGTATATAGCCCGATATGTAGTATGTCATACTATATTTGAAGCCGTCGTTTGAGTTGTTCAGTTGCTGAACCTGACTTCGGCTCCAACCTGCATGGTTTTCAGAGTTTCTCAATGCAGCTTCTCTTTCTGCCGATGTTGGAGAATAGTTTTTGTCCTTTGTGCTGATACGATACCAGTGATCACCTTTGATTACAGCGTCATTGTCTGTCGGTGGATAGTAATCACATAGAGTGACATTTCCTGCATCAACTCTATAGATATACCATCGCTGGGTATAGTATTGTCCCATTCCTTCACGAGCATAGTCTGTTATCCATGAAGTCAGATTGTAGTTCGATAAAGAGAAGAGGTTTGCAATGCTGTCCCTTCCTCCAACAAACTGCAAGATGGTGTTACCGGCATTGGTTGACAGGTTATTGTAGAGTCCATAGACATTCTCTGCTATTTCAATGACACTGCTTGCCTTGTTCATCATCGAATCATCGAAGTTGCTGTTGCCAAGGATGGAACCTACGGCATTGCCTGCTCCTGCTGCTGCAAGATTTACTCCCATGGCATAGAGGTTGTTAATGTCTTCATTCAGGTTTTCCTTGGTGAAGTTAGATCCGATGTCGGAGAAGTTATCAAACACCTTTTCCCAATCTACGTTGCCCAACTCCGAGAGTTTCAGAATAGCTGCAAGTTCCTGGTTTATTTCTAGAAATGCTATATCCTTGAATGAGAGGGTGCTGTTTGTGACGATAGACTCGAACTGATAGCAGAGTGTCTTGGTCTCTTCGCATACCTTATATAAATAGCTTCCCCAGTAGAGTGCATTCTGTGGACTTTTGAGCATCATACCTGCAACAGTCCATATCTTGTGCATGATTTTGGCAGATACCATGTTGTAGATACGGCGGTAATAGTAGTTCTCTGTGGCACTTGTCCACAGTCCCAAGTTGGTGAGGGCTTTGCGGTCAAGAAACTTTGACGTGAAAATTCCTGCTGCTGCAACCTCAGCCGCCTGATAGTATTCACGTATCTTGGCTACCTGCTGGGCATAATACGCCTCGGTAGCTGCCTCTGTAGCAAAAGCGGCTGTCATTTCTGCTACGGTGCGTTTGTCATAGTTCACACTGTAGTACTGCGCCATTGTAGGTACAACGGCACAGAGGTAGAGGGTAAGTATTATCAGATAGCGTTTCATTTTCCTGAATATTATCGTTTATGACTTGTTGTTATAATCTATTGAGGTTACTCTCTTATCTTGGGTTTTAGCCTCAGTACATGACCAGCTTGGTTTACCTTTTGGGCAAAAGGCAGTGACTTGCTTATCCCTGACAGCTCCCAATCTCGGCAATAGGCTTCGATGGCGTGCTGATGGTCACATTGCAACTCTTTTTTGTAGAGTTTTAAGGCCTCCTTCTCTGCTCTCTCCGTGGTGTAGGTCATGTAACACTCATGGGGTTCTTCCACTCCAAACACTCCTCCGACACTTCCTCGACGGATGAACACTTCTCGGAAGAAACTTCGACCTTCCTTGTTTTCTAGGCGGTTGATGGTGAAGATCTTCTTGCAATCCACATCAGTAAGACCAAGGATAGCCTTGATTTCGTCAAAGCGTTCACGGAACTTGCTTTGGTCAAGCAGCATCACAATGTCTGAGTTGTTGATGATGGCTTCCTTCACGATAGGACTGCCGACGATGTCCTGAATTTCCTGAGTGACCACACCAACTGATGCCCAGAATTTACGGGCTGTCTTGTAGAGGTATTTGATGTACTCTGCCATCATTGGCGATGCTATGGCTTTCCATGCCTCTTCAATAACAAGCACCTTGCGGTTCTTCTTGATACGCATCTTCTGGATGAAAACATCCATGATGATGAGTGTAACGAGAGGGAAGAGAAGAGGGTCGTCCTTGATGGAGTCAATCTCGAAGACTATGAAGGTCTCATCAAACAGCTTTGTATCGAGGTTTTCATTGAGAGTAAGCTCATGGCTGCCTCCCTTGTAGAAGTCTTTCAATAGATAGTTGTATGCTGCCAAATCTATTCCTGCCAGATTGTTCTCTTTTATAATCTGTGGAATGCGGACTGTACTGTACTCATAGAATGTGTTGAACGACAGGTTTTCAATCTGTTTCTTTACAAAATATTCTTCGAAGTATTCTGTGATAACTTGTTCTATGAGTCGGTCTTCTGTCTTGGTGACTTCGCCTTGGATTCCCTTCCAGATGAGCATTATCAGGTTCTTCAGGAAGCCAATCTTCTCGATGTTCAATTCCTCACGCTTGATGGCGAAAGGGTTCATCGTAATAGGATGCTCGTCGGTATAGCTGATGTACTTGCCTCCAACATACTCGCAGAGTCCTTCGTAAGAATTACCGGTATCAACCATCACGACGTCAGTGTTCTGCTCCCACATCTGGCGAACAACGCTGTTCATGTGGAAGGACTTACCACTTCCAGATGGTCCGAGGCAGAAGAAATTGGAGTTGTCCGTAATCTTGTTCTTTCCTTCCTTACCGCTGATGTCGATAGCCACTGGCACACCTTGGCGGTCAGTGTAGTAAATCTTCAACGGGGTTTCCTCGCTATGCTGAATGCGCTCTTTGTACATAAGGCAGGCTGCTGCATCACTTAGAGTCAGAAAGCGGTCGTACTCTGGGTTGGTTGAGTAGCAATTACCAGGGAATGAGTTGACGAATAGTTCCAGCTGGTTGTAGGCTCTTTTGCTGATATGGATGCCCAATCTGCCAAAGGAGTTCTCCAGATGGTTGGTGCATTTCTGAATATCAGCATCTATAGACGTTCCAACGACAAGGTTGAAGTGGGCATATACCAACTGCTTGTTTTCTCTTGCAATCACATCCTGCACCTTCTTGATGTCTTCTACGGCAATCAGATTGCTTGGATTTGGCATACTGGCATGACGATTTTTCTTCTTGTCGAGTAGGGAGAGTTCTCTTTTCTGGTTAGGAATGAAGAACATCTGGTTATACACAACTACATCGGCAGACGGAATGCTGTCAACCAATGATACCATATCCACTGGCATCGAAACATTGTTCACCTCAATGTTGGTGAATGGACGGACTATAGATGGTGTGCTGACACAGTCAACATCAACAAGACTATACACCTTGCATCGTTTGTTGCCCATGCTGATAGACTCTTCATCAACTTTGAAGTTTGTCATTGACACTATCTTGTCGTTGAAATTCATGGAAAAATAGCGGTCAACATATTCACGAGCCGTATTGCCATCGAGGTAGGATGCTTCCACGCCTGAGTCCTTCAGTTGGTCTTTGACCTTGCGAATTTTCACCATAAAGTCACGCCATTTCTTGCTATCAAAAGAGAAGATACGGCTTTTCTTGTTCTCCTGGGTGATAATCAGATAGGTCTGGCTGTCGGTATAGGAACGTCCATTGAAATACTTGAAGTATGACTCAGACAAAAACTCATGGTTGTCGTTGCTCTCGTCCTTGAACTGCTTGCGAACAAAAACATCCTGCTTGTGAATGGCATAGCCTTCACCAAGAGTCTGGGCAAGTGCGGTAATAAGATGGTTGAACTCATAGTAGCTATCAATGTTTGCAGAATACTTCTGTACTGGGTTCTCCATCTTCAAAATGGCTGAGTACTCGCCAGTCTTGGTATAGAGCACACCAATGCCATCTACATCCTCGATAGAGAAGTAGATGTCTTTAAAGATTTTCTTACGTTTGCCTCCAGTGCCAAAGGCTGAAACTGAGATAGCCATACCAATGAGTATTGCCACAAATGCTATGATTACGTATGAGATCATTTCTTCTTATTCTTCTTGTTATGTTTTTGGGGCTTCTTGTTTTGGGCTACGAAATTTTCTTCAGAACCTTCCAAGGCATCTGTAATCATATCGTAGAACGTATACCAACGCTTCTCAAACTCCTGATGGTCGAAATAAGAGCGATGTACGATTGGGTATGGATCATTCTTGCCGTCATGGTTTTCTGAAAGTAAATTGTTAATGTCCTCGATTATGAAATCTCTCATATCATCGAGTATCTGTTTTTGACCTTTCTTCGAGTAGTTACTGAATCCACGAATATGATTTTCTTCATCTTCTTCTACGAAGAGAAAGACTGTATGAAGAAGTTTGCCGGTGCCTATTTCATGGAAGCATACAAAGATGACCTCATTGGCTTGGGCAATGGAAACCAAGAACTCTGATGGCATCATCACATATCGAGCACCGATTTCTGTATTTATAACGATTGTCAAATCTTTCATTTTGATAAGTATAAATAAAGGTAGGCCCATCCTTGTGAGAGGGTGAGCCTACCGATTAACACTATTCAGATTTCAACACACTTGCTCATTTGTTTACATTTGAATTTTGTTTGATTACATTCTATGCGAACAAGCATAGATGAACACACCATGCTCCTCCTTCTTTGTGTGCAAACCCTTCTTCTGCTTGAAGAATATAAGGGCTGCTCCAGAGCTGAGTGAAACAGCAAGAACCACGAGACCTACTACAAAACCAAGGATGCAATATGCTATGATGAAGCCGAGGATGGCTCCACCAACGGCACATGCGGCCCAAGTGATGTAGCGTCCCTGGAATCCCATAAATTCAAGTGGCTTCTGGAGACCCTTGAATATGGGATAGCTTACGTATTGATTTTCGTTTACTTCTACTGACATGATGTATTCCTAATGCTTGAACGATAGATTAGAGACCGAAGAACAAAGGCAGAGCCTGAGCTGCAGCAACGAGGAAGATACATGCGCCTACGACCATCATGATCTTCTTCTTGATATTCTGCTGATTTGATGTAACTACTTGAAACACAACACTATTTAAAGCAGTAAACCCCCAAAAGAAACAAATCAGAAACAATAACGTACCAAAACACAATTCTACTAGCAAGAGATAACAAAAATTAACGTAGATAGAATGGGAAATTTTCCGATTGTGGGATTTGGCTAGATGCTTTACAAGAGATACATCTATCCATCGAATAACGTGAGTTCGGGGTGTTTTATAATATCATAATGAGAGTAGTAGTTGCCCAAACTCCTCCTTGGGTCATAAAAAGAGGCAAATTTCAAGTTTTTGTGGATATATCTTGGAGATTCCGAGATTATTTACTAATTTTGCGAACTGTTAATAGAAAATATTCATATTGTGAGTTTGCAAAAGAATGTACTTGAAGTGGTGCAAAATAGCTCTCGTTCAGTATTTAATGTACAGTCACTACGTATGTTGACTGACTGCGAAGATAGTCAAAAGCTCACTCAGTCGTTACATTATTACATAAAAGAGGGCAAGATTCGTAATCCTCGTCGTGGCATATACACAAAAGCGACTTACGACGAGAAGGAAATGGCATGTAGCTTGTACCGCCCGGCTTATATCTCGTTGGAGTATGTGCTTCAACGAGCAGGTATCGTGTTCCAGTATGATGATACCATAACGTGTGTGAGTTATCTCAATCGCATAGTGGATATAGACGACAAAACATATCAGTTCCGTATTATCAATCCTGAATTATGGATTGGTATGGAGGGTATCGAACAGAAGGATAATACACTTATAGCTGTACCAGAGCGTGCCTTTCTTGATATGGTTTATCTGAGTGCTGGCAATTGCTACTTCGATAACCTGCATCCGTTGAACAAAACAAAGGTAAAACAACTTCTACCGCTTTATAAGTCGAAGGCGTTAATAGAAAGAGTTACTAAACTATTAAATCTAAAATAGATATGGACAAGAACAAGCATAAGCTATACATGGCACAGATATTGAGTCTGATATTCAAAGATAAAGATCTCTGTAATGTTATAGCATTTAAGGGAGGTACATCATTGATGTTTTTCCACAATCTCAACCGTTTCTCAACCGATTTGGATTTCAATTTGCTTGATGCTACGAAACTTGACATTGTGTACGATAAGGTTAGAGCGATATTGACTCGGTTTGGGACTATTGATGATGAGGCAAAGAAACTCTTCGGACCAGTATTAGTATTGAACTATGGAAAAGGGGAACGAATGCTAAAGGTTGAGATTTCGATACGCGAGTATCCAAACCACTATGAGATGCGCTCTCTGGCAGGAACTGACATTCGTGTTATGACAATGCCAGATATGTTTGCTCATAAACTATGTGCTATGGGTGAGCGTTTGTCACCTCGAGATATTTTTGATGTGTCGTTCTTCTTGCAGAACCATACTGAGATTAATGAGGAAATAGTTCAGTTGAGGACAGGTAAGAGTGTTGCAGAATATGCAGCGTGGTGTGCAGAGCATGTACGCGAGGCTAGTCCAAAACTTCTGATGCAAGGACTTGGCGAAGTGCTCAATGATGCCAAGTCCAAGACCTTTGTCAAAAACAAACTCATTGACGAGACATCTTCGGCACTTGAACTTTTCTCAGCATTTCCTATCATATATAAAGAGTAAGTTTCTACTAATATGAACTGAGAACTGAGACTTGTATATCCTCAAATCCGCAGCTAAGCCTTTCAACGTCCTTCTTGCGTGTACACATCCTCTCATTACTGAATTTGCTCTAAGGATAGTGTCAGAGCTACAAGTACGAAGTGTCGGATGAAGCGAGAGATGGTTCATCAAATGAGTAGTGA
>OIYR01000182.1_pt1 | contig 36202 bp, 32 predicted proteins | sample 1588221 | NCBI WGS metagenome assembly OIYR01 (sample SAMN03283292) | human gut metagenome | biome: human-associated habitat; material: feces | host: Homo sapiens | place: Peru | collected 2012
TCACTTTACTCACCCCAATAACTTACTCATCAATTTTTAAATTGGCAACAGCATTTAATTCTAATTTATCTTTTATATCAAAATATTTTCCTGATTCATAATTATAGCTTGCTGCAACACCAATCATCGCAGCATTATCTGTACAATATTTAAGTTCTGGCATATATACTTCAAAATTATTTGCATTTACTCTTTCTTTAAGTAATCCTCTTAAGTATTTGTTTGCAGAAACGCCACCTGCCAGTACAACTTTTTTTATTTTTAAATCATTCATAACAGATATCGTTGTGTCCACTAATTCTTCACATACTGTAGTTTCAAAAGAACATGCTAAATCCTCTTTTCTTAATTTTTCTCCCTCTTTATGTGCAAGATTAATCACGGCTGTCTTTATACCACTAAAACTAAAATCATAATTATCAAACTTTGTTTTAGGAAGTTGGTATGAATTCTTACCTTTTTCTGCAAGTTTTGAAACCTCAGGTCCACCTGGGTATGGTAACCCAAGTACTCTTGCAACTTTGTCAAAAGCTTCTCCAACAGCATCATCACGAGTTCTTGCAATCATTTTAAATTTAGTATAATCTTCAACATATACCAAGTTTGTATGCCCACCTGAAACTACTAATGACAAAAAAGGTGGCTTTAAATCAGGATAAGAAATATAATTTGCTGCAATATGTCCATGCATATGATTAGTCGGAACTATAGGAATATTAAGTGTATACGCAAGTGCTTTTGCATATGCGACTCCGACAAGCAATGCTCCAACAAGTCCTGGTCCATATGTAACACCTATATAATCTATATCATTAAATGTAATATTAGCCTTTTTTAAAGCTTCTTCTACAACAAAAGGTATATTTGATATATGCTCTCTTGAAGCTATCTCAGGAACTACTCCACCATATTTTTTGTGTATATCTATTTGTGTCGATACTATATTAGCTAAAACTTCTCTTTTATCCTTAATAATAGCAACAGCTGTTTCATCACAGCTACTTTCTATACTTAAACAAATCATCTAATTATCCCCTTTGTTACAACATAATAAATTTTGATAGTAGTCCAAGTACAAAGTTTACTATTGGACTTACTAATCTACTTCCTACGCCAGTCATTAAAATTACAAGTACAATTATAAAAGAATATTGTTCTATTTTATACATATACTCTCTCCCTTTTGCAGGTAAGAAAAAATATAATATTCTAGACCCATCAAATGGAGGAATTGGTATTAAATTAAATATTGCAAAAACAACATTAAATTGAATAGTAAGAATAAGCATATTTAAAATAATTGATCCTACCACAGAATTTATTGTTGGTAATACTACACCTGTTATAAGCAAGATTTTAAGTATTATAGTAAATAAAATAGCCATTATAATATTAGAACATGGGCCTGCAAAAGCTGTTAATGCATTACCAGCTGCTTTATTTTTAAAGTTTCTATCATCGATCATTACAGGTTTTCCCCAGCCAAATCCAAACAAAGCAATGCAGATAAATCCAGCTATATCAATATGTGAAAATGGATTTAAGGTAAGTCTTCCCATAGCTTTTTGTGTCCTATCTCCCAACTTATATGCAGTAAATGCATGTGCAAATTCATGCACAGATAAACAAAATAAGAGAGCTGGCAAAGTATACAAAAATGATATTAAGCCGTCTTTTGTAAATATATCAAACAAATCAATCACTCCAATTTTATACGTATATTATACCATTTTATTTAAAATATGTAAATAACCAGAAAAAGAAAAAAGTAAGAACTAATAATAGTCCTTACTCATGTTATTTATATACCCTTATTTTCTTATAAGTTTTCCATTGCTATCTAACGTAAATGATGGATTATCACTTGATATTTCAATTTTTTTAATAAATCCATTATTTACTTCCTTTATAGCAGTATCTGAAATATTTGTATCAGTTGCCGGAATGTATAGTTTATTAACTCTTCTTCCAACTTGACTTGAATATATAGCCTGCTCATTGATCGTTTCAACACCATCAGGAATTATTACTGTTATGTTACAATAGATGTGAAACAAAACCTATATACAAAAAGTGATTCAACTGATATAATTGAAATATCTACAAATCAAATAAGAAGTTGAATCACTATGTATAGTATATCAGAAAATTTAAAAACTGCAAGGTTTTTACCTCACAAAATTGAAAATAGAATTGCTGCTGTTAAAATGTTACGTAATTCTCCTAGAGGCTCTATCCATAAAATTTGTAGAAAATACCATATCTCTAGGGCTTCTCTTTGGCGTTGGAATAAATTATATGATGGTACTAAAGAATCTTTAATGGATAAATCTCACAGACCTTTGTCTCAACATCCAAATGCTCATACAAATAATGAAATTAGACATATCAGGGACTATTGTAGACGTAATCCTCATATTTCTCTTTGTAAACTCTGGTATAAACTAAAAATTTATAAGGGATATACTAGAAATATAACTTCATTGTATCGTTTGCTTAAAAGGTTAGGTATTAAATACAATAAATCTGATAAAAAAGTAAAAAAATATACACCTAAACCTTACCATACTCCTAAAAATATAGGAGAAAAATGGCAAGTAGATGTAAAATATGTACCAGATTATTGTAAATGTGATAATTTACCTAAAGACTTGCACTTTTACCAATATACTTGTATTGATGAGGCTTCACGTGAGAGGTATATTTATCATTACATGGAGCAAAGTCCTCAAAATACAGTTGATTTCATTAAAAGATGCATTAAATATTTTGGTTATAAATCTAATATAATTCAAACTAATAATGGAATGGAATTTTGCTTTTTTAAAGATGTAAAAAAAATACATCCATTAGAACAATTATGCTTAGAATTAAATATCGAACATAAAAGAATTAAGCCAAGAACCCCTAGACATAATGGCAAAGTTGAACGTTCTCATAGAAACGATCAAGAAAGATTTTACAATCATTTAAAGTTCTATTCTATGGATGACTTACATTTACAAGCAAGTAGATATTTAAAACGTTCAAATAATATACCTATGTCTGTTCTGAATTATTTAACGCCAAAAGAAATGAGAAATAAACTATATTTAGTAGCTTAAGAATAACTATGTTACTCTTAAGCAACTAAATTTAATTGTATTTAAAAATTATATGAAAAATCAAGGGTAAACTGCACTCATTTTTCACTCGCCCTTGATTTATCATAAATTTTTATTAACTATATATTTAATTTAATATTCAATTTATAGTTGAATTTTATTTTTATAAAATTTTGTTTCACATCATTGACAAATATACAAACTGTTTCACCTTTTTTAGAAGTTACCTTATCAGGTGATATAGAAATATCAAAACTTGACGCCGAAACTATATTAAAAAAAGTTAATATTATAAATGTAAAAAAACAAAAAAACCTCTTTTTTTCATATATCTCTCCTCTTTCTTTATATCTATTTCTTAGAACTTTTATATTCCTTAGCATATTTTACTAAATCTCTAAATAAAGGGTGTGGTCTATTTGGTCTTGATTTAAGCTCTGGATGAAACTGTGCACCTACAGCCCATAAATTTTTATTTATTTCTACCATTTCAACCAACTTGTTATCTGGTGATGTTCCTACAATTCCAAGACCATTTTTTATTGCAATATCCCTATAATCATTATTAAATTCAAATCTATGTCTATGTCTTTCATATATGAGACTATCCTTATAGGCATCAAAAGCTTTAGTATTAACATCTAAAGTACATGGATATTTACCTAGTCTCATTGTTCCACCTTTGTTTTCAATATTTACCTGATCTTCCATTATGTTTATTACAGGATTTTTAGTAGTACTATTAAATTCTAAGCTATTAGCATCTTTTAGCCCAACAACATTTCTCATAAATTCAACAACCATAAGTTGCATTCCAAGACATATTCCAAGAGTTGGAATGTTATTTTCTCTTGTATATTTTAGAGCATTTATCATGCCTTCTATTCCTCTGTTTCCAAAGCCACCAGGCACAATCATTCCATCAATTCCATTTAAAATTTTATTAGAATCCTGTTTTTCTAAATTTTCAGAATCAATCCAACGAATTTTTACATTAACATTATTTACTTTTTCACAGTGATGAAGAGCTTCATAAATTGAAATGTATGCATCCTTTAAAGAAACATATTTACCAACAATAGCAATTTCAACACTCTCTTTTATATTATCGTCTTTTTTACACAATTCATGCCATGTATTCAAATCATTTTTTGTTTCCTTTAATTTAAATCTTTTCATTATTGTATTTGCAACATCTTGATCTTCAAACATTAATGGAATATCATAAATAGAATCTGCATCCAAATTTTCAATCACATTCTTAGGACTAATATTACAGAAAAGTGATATTTTTTCTTTAATCTCCTCATTCAATGGAAAGCTAGTCCTAGCAACAATCATATCAGGAACAATACCTATACTCATAAGTTCTCTGCAACTATGTTGCGTTGGTTTTGTTTTTAACTCTTCTGACTTTGGTAAATACGGTATTAACGTTACATGAACAAACATTACATTATCAAAGCCTTTTTCTGCTCTTACCTGTCTTATTGTTTCTAAAAATGGTTGGGATTCAATATCTCCAACGGTTCCGCCTATTTCTGTTATTACAACATCAGCTCCGGATATCTCTCCAGCTTTGTATATTGTTTCCTTTATTTCATTAGTTATATGGGGAATTACTTGAATTGTTTTTCCAAGATATTCACCTTTTCTTTCTTTATTTAATACCTGCATATATATTTTACCAGTAGTTATATTGCTGTACCTATTTAAGCTTTCATCTATAAATCTCTCATAATGACCTAAGTCAAGATCGCATTCTAATCCATCATCAGTAACAAAAACCTCTCCATGTTGACATGGATTCATCGTACCAGGATCAATGTTTAAATATGGATCTAATTTTTGAATAGTAACTTTAATTCCTCTTGACTTTAACAACCTTCCAATTGAAGCAGCAGTTATACCTTTACCAAGTCCAGATACAACACCACCAGTAACAAAAATATATTTTGTTTCCATAATATCACTTTCCTTCCATACAAACTAGTGTAATTATATTACATTAACTATCATTTTTCAACATATTTCTTACAATAAAAATTAATTATTTTTTCTAATATTTACAACCTATAAAATAATTATTTAATAATAAATATTGACTTTTAAAAACATATAAGATAAAATTTAATAAACAGAGGTAAACATATGAAAAACTATTATGAAATATTAGAAGTAAATCCAAAAGCGAGTGATGAAATAATAAAAAAAATATATAAAATAAAGGTAAAACAAAATCATCCAGATTTATTTCAAGGAGAGGAAAAAAAGAAAGCTGAAGAAATTACAAAGGAAATTACCGAAGCATACGATATACTATCAGACCCTCAAAAAAGACAAAATTACGATAATGAATTATCCCAAGAAAATAAGATTAACTACAATGAACTATCCAAGTACGAAAATATAATTTCCTCTCTAAAATCCGAGAATGAATACCTAAAAGATGTTATAACATCTAAAAATAATCTAATAAATAATTTTTTAACAACACAAAACATATATCCACCTCCAACTAATACAGATAGTAATCTTTTTCAAAATGAACTAAAAAACTTTTCAAGTAAAATTACTAAACCCACTGCAAAAAGCACATCAGGAAAAGATTATTTTAACTATATTTTATTTGATTTAAAGCAGCTAGGATTCAAACTTTTTATATTTTTTGCAATAATTCTTGCTCTTCTTTCCCTACTTTGGTTATTTACAGGCAGAAATATATATGAAATATTGTTTTAACTTATGCACTGAAATAGATATTTTATCTTTCAGTGTTTTTTGTTATTTTAAATAATTTAAAAACTTTTGCATAAAAAAACAAGTTATTAATATATTTGTAGTAAAGGAAAAACTTGGAGGTAAAAAATGAAAGATTTGAAATTATATAAAGATATAGCAACAAGAACTAATGGAGACATATATATTGGAGTAGTAGGTCCAGTAAGAACGGGGAAATCAACATTTATTAAAAATTTTATGGAAAAGTTTGTCATTCCAAATATAAGCGATGAAAACAGACAAGAAAGAGCCATAGATGAACTTCCCCAAAGTGCTGCGGGTAAAACAATAATGACAACTGAACCAAAATTCATACCTAATGAATCTGTTGAAATTAAACTAGACAATAATGTTAAAATGAAAACAAGATTGGTTGATTGCGTGGGCTATTTAGTAAATTCTGCTGTAGGACATATGGAAGATGGAGAACCAAGAATGGTTAAAACTCCATGGTCAAGCGAAGAAATTCCATTTGTAAAAGCAGCAGAAATCGGAACTGAAAAGGTTATAAAAGACCATTCTACTATAGGTCTTGTAGTAACTACTGATGGAAGTATAACAGATATTCCAAGAGAAGATTATGTTGAGGCTGAAAATAGAGTAATTAGTGAACTAAAAGAAATAAATAAGCCTTTTGTTGTACTTTTAAATTCAACACACCCTGACGAAGAAAGTACTAAAAGACTAGCTGAAAATTTAGCAAATGTACACGATGTTCCTGTAATTCCAATGGATATAGCAAAAATGAATAATAGAGATTTATCTTATACTTTCGAGAGAATTTTAGATGAATTTCCTGTAACAGAAATAGGTTTCAGACTCCCTGCTTGGTTTAGTATATTAGATATAGATAACTGGCTAAAACAAGATATTATAAACATTATAAAAAATAGTTTTTTTGATAGCTATTCTTTAAGAGAAATTAAAGAACTTATATCTAGAATAGATGATGAAAATGAAATATTTAACAGAATTGAAATTGAAAATGCAAAAATGGAAGATGGAAATGTTAAAATTAGAATGGAAATCAACTCTAAAATATTCTACAAAATATTAAGTGAAATATCAAACCTAGAAATTTCATCTGATGGTGATATCTTTAAACTTTTAAAAGAATTTTCAAGATGTAAAAATGAATATGACAAAATCGCTATGGCACTTGAGGAAGTCAAAATAAAGGGATATGGAATTGTTACTCCAGAAATGGATGATTTAAAACTCGAAGAACCAGAAATTGTAAAACAAGGTAACAGGTATGGTGTTAAACTTAAGGCCTCTGCCCCATCAATTCATATGATAAGAGCAGATATAGAAACTGAGGTTTCGCCAATAGTTGGAAGCGAAAAACAATCTGAAGATTTAGTAAAATACCTTCTTAGTGAATTTGAAACAGATCCCAAAAAAATATGGCAATCTAATATTTTTGGAAAGTCACTTCACGAGCTTGTAAATGAAGGACTTCACAACAAATTATATCGTATGCCTGATGAAGCACAAATGAAACTTCAGGAAACATTACAAAGGATAATTAATGAAGGAAGCGGCGGACTTATCTGTATAATATTGTAAGAGAAAGAAAGTTAAGTTATTATTAAAATGTACCCAATATTAAGGACTTTTTTTAAAAAAGTGAACAATTATGCTAAATTTTCTAAAAGATGATCTCTGTATTTTACAGGGGTCATCTTTTTTGTGCCATTGATATCTATAATTATTATAATATTCAATATAATCTTTAATTGCATTAAATACGTCTCTAAATATAAACCTAATCCCTAAATTTAATTTATCTTTCATATGTACAAAATATGATATTTTATTTGTTTTACCCTATTTTACAATAGATAAATAATATTCATTATTATTAATTTGATTGCTTTCATTTTACAAGATGATTATATCACACATTTGTTCCGCAGCAAACATTTGTTATGCATTTTTATATACTTTTCATCGCAATTTTCGACAAAAAAGATATGATATGTTAATTTGTATATTTTTTAAAAAGCATACTCCATATGTTCTATTACCATGCTATAAAAATTTTGACATAATAATTTCAATATGACTTTCCTATTATATAAAATGAATTTAATTTACATATTAATAAATTTCTAATTTAGAAAGTATAAATTTAATTACATCATATATATTTAGCTAATATATGCAAATTTTATATATTTTTTATTATACTTTTACTATATACTCTTAAAATTCCTGTATATAAGCCATTTTTGACATTTTTTGCTATTTTTTATTGACTTTTATTCCAAAAAAATGTATACTAATATTTGTTATATGTAAAAATATATATGTAAAAAATTTAAGGAGTGAATATTTATGAAAAGAACAAAAATCGTATGTACTATTGGACCAGCTAGTGAAAAACCAGATATACTTGAAGATCTTATTAAATCTGGAATGAATGTAATGAGACTTAATTTTTCTCATGGTGACTATGAAGAACATCAAGGTAAAATAAATACCTTGAGAGAGTTAAACAAAAAATTAAATACCAATGTTGCTTTTATGCTTGATACAAAAGGTCCTGAAATAAGAACTACTGATTTTGCTGATGATGCAAAACATACATTTAACGAAGGTGATAAAGTAACTTTAACAACTAGAGATATAAAAGGTGATAACTCTATACTCGGAATTACATATAAGGGGCTTCCAAATGATGTTGAAGTTGGTGGACATATTTTAATTGATGATGGTCTTATGGATCTGCTAATTGAAAGTATTGATGAAACTGAAATAAACTGTAAAGTATTAAACTGTGCAACTATAAAAGGTAGACGTGGTGTAAATGTACCAGGTGCAAAATTAAAACTTGAAGCAATGACAGAAAAGGACAAATCAGATTTAAAATTTGGTGTTGAAAATGATTGTGAATTTATTGCTGCTTCCTTTATACGTAAAGCTCAAGACGTAATTGATATGAGAAATTATTTAAAATCAATTGGTGGAGATAGAGTAAAAATTATATCTAAGATTGAAAACCAAGAAGGACTTGATAATTTTAAAGAAATACTTGAAGTATCAGATGGAATAATGGTGGCTCGTGGCGATTTAGGTGTTGAAATTCCAGAAGAGGTAGTACCAGCTGCTCAAAAAATGATGATAAAAGAAACTGTAGCCGCTGGTAAATTTGTTATAACTGCAACTCAAATGCTTGAATCAATGCAACATAATCCAAGAGCAACACGTGCCGAAGTTTCAGATGTTGCTAACGCTGTTTATGACGGAACAAGTGCTACAATGCTATCTGGTGAATCTGCACAAGGTGATTATCCAAGAGAAGCAGTAAAAACTATGGCTAAAATTGATGAAACCACTGAAAAAGATATTTGTTATTGGAATAGATTTAAGAAAAGAAATATTGATTATTTCAAAAATATTGAAAATTTAAACTCTATTGATGATGAATTAGAATTTAAAAAGCAAGCTAATTTTGCTGTATGTTGTTCTGCTATGTTTGCAAATGCAGCTGCTATTGTTGCTGTATCTAAAGATGGCGTTACTCCTTCTTTACTTTCAAGCTTTAGACCTGGATGTCCAATATATGCAATAACATCTGATGCAAAAACATATAAACAAATGGCTGTTGAAAATAATGTAACTGCTATACTAATTGAAAATACTGAAGATTATGACACATTACTTGAAAAAGGAATTGAAGAATTAAAGTCAAGAGGTCTTGTAAAATCTAATGATACTGTTGTTCTAAGTGGTGGTATTTCTAAAGAAGATAATAATTCTAAAAAGTTCTTATCTAACCAATCAACAGGAACAATTGTTAGAATATAATATTATAAATAGAGTAAATTTATTATTATTTAGACTAGGAAAATAATAATTAGTAAATAATGAAGCAATTACTATACTGTAACTGCTTCATTATTAAATATATTTTTTATTAATTTATAGAAATCCTTACTTTGTTTTTGACAACATAGTATGAAACTTTTTATATTCAAATAGTTCTGAATACTTTTTTCTTGTTATTTAAGTTATTAAGAAATTCTATCATTTCTATATCCCAACTATGAGATGTATTTTCATGATTTCCTTTTAAATACCTAGTAACATGTACATTACATTCAACATGCTTGCTACCATAATTGTACATAACTGTTTCATGATCATGTATCAATGTTCCTAAATATTGTGGTAATATCCCTATTTTTTAAATCACTTTTGCCCTTTGTTTTTCATTAGCATAAAATCTATACTCTGTAGCATTTACTTCTACAGAGATATCTAATACATATTTTGAAATATATTTGTCTGTTATATTTCCAACATGTTGAATTATATTATTAAAGTTATTGTTTTTTATATTTTCTTCAACATACTTTTTAGACAGATATGTCCCTTTATGTCCTATTTGTCCACCAATTTTTTTACCAGTTTTCTCTCTATTGTTTTGAATATCTTTTTTGTTAGGTTTAATATCTGATGAAGGTGGCTTGGAAGAATTATTACTGTTATTATTTAATTGCTTTCTTAATCTATCATTTTCATTTTTCAATTTTTTATTTTCAATTTCTAATTTTTTTATTTTATCATTTAAAATATTAATTCCTTCACAATGTTCTTTTTTTAATTTTTTAACTTCTAACTTATACTTATTTTCAGTTTCTTTTTTATATTTTTTACTTGAAGTGATAAATTATCACATTTATTCATTACTTCTTGTAATTGTCTATATAAATCAGAGATATATCCTCTTTCAGTCACAATTTATCACCTTCCTTTAAAATATATTATACTATATATTTTAAATAATACAAATCAAATTTTTGTTACAAAAAATGGCTAATATGCAAAAAAAGATTAAATATAAATTACGTTATCCACATTTAACATTTTTTTGTTTATTTTAAGCACGATATTTATCAATTTTAAATGTTTTGTTTCTATTAGTTATCCACAAATACATAATACTGTTACTAAAATTTTAGATTCTAGTCTGAATAGTAACCGTAATTTATATAAATTGCTCTATTTTTCTATATAACTACTTGATTATTTAAATAATTTATGTTAAAATAATTAGGTAATTCATTAAACTTGAACAAAAAAGGGGGCATTTAAAATGGCAAGATGTGAAATATGTGATAAAGATACAACTTTCTCTATGAGTGTAAGTCACTCTCACAGAAGAACTAATAAAGCAGTTAAAGCTAATGTACAAACAGTTAAAGCTAACGTTAATGGAACACCAAAGAAAATGAAAGTTTGCACTAGATGCTTAAAAAGTGGAAAAGTTGAAAGAGCTATATAATAAAAAAACACATATAAATGAAGTGAACCCTTGTGGGTAGACATTTAATAAATTTTTATGAAAAATGCGAAGAATATTTGTTCCTTCGCATTTTTTAATCATATAGCATTATAAAATTTTATCCAATCTTAATCTAAATTAATAAATTCTTATAAAGATGCGATATCATTATTATACAAAGTTTCTTTTTTAGAAGAGCTTGCCAGATTTCTATTGGAGATTCATCTATTGGAGTTCCTTTTCTAAATATAGAAATTTGAATTTCTTTAGTATCTCATACTTCATTTAAAGCACTAGTCACAAAAATTCTCATGTTGTATGTGATAAACTTTCTGTGTATGATTTTTTCATACGATCATCTCCTTCTATATAATTTATTCGGCTGTCGAACCTTTTAAATTATATCACAAGGAGATATTTTTTTCGTTACTCTGCTCAACGTTAAAAGCTTTCCCGAACCACACACATAACATGTGATTTTCTCTAAAAACAATAATTAAGAAGAGACGACCATCTCTTCTTTTTCTATAAATTTTCAAGTTCAATCATAGCTTCAGCAGCTAAAAAATAAGTTGAAAATAACTTATTTATTATTTTTATATTTCTAAATGATGGTTTATTATTTATCATGTCCTCTACAAGGCAAAGGCCCAAACCTTTATCAATAATTTTTCTTATCTCCTTTCCTCCCTTAACTAATTTTTTAAAATCTAAAGATTTCTTTACTCTATTATAATTTTCTGTAGCTTTTTTATGAAATTTCAACAAAAGACTGAGAAATTCCTTACACGTATAAATTCTATACTTATCAATTCCATAAATTTCCGCTGCGTATTCAAGGCCGTATAATTGCTCCAATGTAAATTTGTGAAGTATTCTATTAAATTCATAAGAGCTAAAGAAATACATGTGCCCTTTTAATTTATTAAAAGCCTTCATTGTATCAAGATATCCAAGATTTATATTAAATTTTATCCTCTCTTTATTAAATTCGAATGTTCCACCCAAGTTTTCACTTGCTTTAATAACCTTAACATAGGCTTTTTTATCAATTAATTTCTTATTTGCATTAACACTACCAATATCAATTGCAATAACATTTTTATATCCCTTCTTAATTAACATATTAATTGGCATATTATCATAAAAGAAACCATCAACATATTCCTCGCCTTTTATTTTTTGAGCTTTATATATAGGAAAACATGATGAAGCAAGTAAATAATCTATAAAATCCTTTTTAGGAATATCTTCCTTAAAAATTTCCAAAGCTTTTTTTGATTTAATAGAAAAAGAAACCAAACCAAATTCAATATCACTATTATATATCTTATCAACATCTATTTCTTTTTTTATCATCTTCTTTAAAGGTAAATTATCTAATCCTTTTTTCTTTGTGTAATCTTTTGCAAGTTTAAATATATTTTGAAAATCAAATATATCCTTGTCTGGATTTATTCCAATATTCTCATCTATATCTATAACATTATTAATTTTAATTTTATTATACATTTCCTCAGCCTTATCCAAATTATCAGATACAAACATTGCACCATTTAAAGCACCAATAGATGTCCCAGCTATTGCAACAATATTTATGCCCATTTCCTTTAAAGCTCTATACGCTCCAACTTCATAGGCACCTCTCGTTCCTCCACCAGATAACGCCAAAGCATACTCTTTATTCTTCACATTAATCCCCCACTTTCCAATAACTCCTACTAATATTATACACCATATTTTGCTAAAATCAATATCTCACGAGCAGAGTTAGTTTTGTAAAAAATATATTACAATTATAAATTGAGAAAAAACTACAAAACTAGACATTAATATTAGGCTTTATGTTATTGATTTGACCTTATAATTATATTATAATATTTATTATATTCACTGTGGGGTACACAGGGTGAGCGTTCTAACTACACTTTTAGTGATTATCTACGAATTTAATAATACCTTTTTTATTCTTTTGGAATTGGATAATGTTATTAAAATGCCAGAAATTCTAACTCAAGTTTTATATTTTTTTAATCAAAAGATTTAATTTATAACAAAAATAGCTGCAATATTATGTTTTTTAACATAAACTACAGCTAAGATTTTTTTACCTTTTTTTAGATTCAAACTAAAATTTCACTATTTTTTTACAAAACTAACTCTAGATTTTGAAGATGGTTTTTAGTATTAGTTTCATGAATTTTCCTGGTTTGTAGACTACAATTTTCATTATATATACCTCCTTTAGCAAAAGAGCCATGATATGCCTAGGGCTACTAGTGCTATTGCAACTACTGTTACCCAACACCATACTGGAAGTAGTATACTTATTGCTACTCCTACTCCGAAGGCAAGACAAAATAATCCTATTGTTTTTCTAAATGCGCCCCAGAACAATTTTTTCACCCCTCTTTTGACAAATAATATAAAATATTGTAAAATATTTAATATATATTATGAAAGATTTTTAATATGGTGATGCTAAAAATGAAAATTTATAATAAATCTAGTAAAAAAGATATTATGAGTATGGTTACTATACTTGAAAATGTATATAAAGATGCTAAGTGTGGCCTTGATTATAATTCTCCTTTTTCACTTGTTATTTCTTTAATACTTGCTGCACAATGTACTGATGCACGTGTTAATGTTATTTGTCCTATTTTGCTTAGTAAATATCCTAATGCTTTGAGTCTTTCTAATGCAAATATATATGATATACAAAAAATTATTTATCCTTGTGGCTTTTATAAAAATAAGGCAAAAAGTATTAAAGGATGTTGTGAAAAAATTGTTAATGACTTTGATGGAAAAGTTCCTGATACTATGGATGAACTGGTTTCTCTTCCTGGAATTGGTAGAAAGTCTGCAAATATTATACTGCAGGAGTGTTTTGATAAAACTGTTGGAATTGCTGTTGATACTCACGTGACGAGGATTACAAGAAAAATGGGAATTTCAAATTGTGGGTCACAGGAAAAAATTGAAATGGAACTTATGAAAAAATTACCAAAATATTATTGGAATAAAATCAATCATATACTTGTTAATCATGGAAGAAAATATTGTATTGCTAAGAAACCTGATTGTATTAATTGTCCAATAAATAATTTATGTCCAAAAAATGATTAGGAGGCAGTCTCCTAATCATTTTCTATTCCTAGAGTTTGAAAAACTATATCCACAAATATTTTTTCATCAACTATTTTTTTATGATTTATTAAATCAATTATCCCATATATTAAAACATATGCTGTTTCTTTTGGATGAGTTAGTTTTATAAAACCGCTATTTAATGCTTCTGTTATAACCTTTTCAATTAAATTTGCTAATCTATCAATAGTTGCATAAACCATACTCATATATAGGTCTTTATTTTTTTTATTATTAAATTTTTCAAGTGGACTTGTATTATCTTTATATAATTTAACAAGCATCTTGATAGTTGTCTCTATTTTTTCTTTCCAGTTATCATATTCCATTTGGATACTATCAACGCTTTTTTCAAGTTCCTTACAAAATGCTTCTACATATTCGTTAATAATTATTTCTAGTATTTCTTCTTTACTTTTAAAGTAATAATAAAATAGTCCTTGGGCCATTCCAACGCTTTTTACAATGTCACGTATAGAAACATTGTTTACACCTTTTTCATTTATAAGATTTTTCGATATCTCTACTATTTCCTGTTTCTTTTTTGTTGGTATTTTTTTACTATCCATAATATACTTGTATAATCAATTATATAGAAATATATTTAATTGATTAATCCCTTTCTCCTTATATAATATATTTTAGCACAGCACTTTAATTATGTCAATAATTAAAGTGCTCATATTTGAGTAAATCTACATTATTGGTATACTTATATAAAAAGTCGTTCCCATACTATCACTGTCAAAGCTTATTTCACCATTAAATTCACCTTTTATAACAGAATATGCTAAATACAATCCTAGTCCTGTTCCAAATGTTCCTTTGGTTGTAAGTATGTTTTTAAAAATATATGGTTTTATTGCTGGATCAAGACCTCCTGCATAATCTCTAACCTTTATTAATGCTGTTTTATGAGGCCCTTTAGATAAAGATACATCTATTTTTCCTCCAATATCTCCATATGCCTGTGCAGCGTTTACAACCAAGTTTGTTAAGACTTGACCTAATTTTGTAGGATCGCCTTCTATAGATAAATCATCCTCTATTGTAATATTGAGTTCTGATTTGTTTTTGCATACCTCATGATATGTTATTACTTTAATATCATTAATGACTTCACTTATTTTAAAATTAACTTTTGTTGTTCCACCTAAATTTCTTATTTGATTTCTCATACTGTTTACAATATTAATTATTTTTGTAGCACAATTATCCATTCTTTGTAAAATTTCTTTTTCAGATTCATTTCTATCAGGATTTTGATTTAACATAGTTATGCCTGTCTTTATTGCTGAAATTGGTGTGTTTATATCATGTGCTACTCCACCTGCAAGTTCACCGATTGATACTAGTTGTCCCTGTTTTACTATTATTTCCTGTTTTTCTTCTATTTCTTTTATATCTAATTTATGCTGCGTTATATCTTTAAATAAAAGTAAAGTTCCAATATATTGATTTTTATTTTTTTTTGCTTTTATAGGGTGAATGTCTACTTCAAAGAACTTTTCATCATTTTTATACCTAAAGTTATATTCTACATTTTGCATTGTGTCATTTTTTTTGGCTTGTTTAATTATTTTTTTTAGTTTATTTATATCAAACAATTTATTTTTAGATATTAATTCAAATAAGTTCTTTTCTTTAGAAAATTCCTCCAATTTTGAAAATGTTTTTCTAAATGTTAAGTTAGAATCTGCTATTGTTCCGTCATCTGAAATAACAACAAACGCGTCTGACATAGTATCTGTTACTGTTTCAAGTGCAACAGGCGTAATATTTAAAGCTTTGTATTTTATTATAGCTATCATGTAAAAAATAAGTGTTATACAAAATAGTGTTGGTGTTATGTATATTGATATATTTATTATTCTTGCTGTGCCTAGCATATTAACAACTAATGGTATTAAACTTCCAATTATAATTAATGCCGTTTGCCTTGTAAAAAAACCTGATTTTTTTATTGATATATTTATCATTTTTACCATAAATATAAATGCTAAAGTATATGAATATATAGTATTAATGTAAAAAACTGGTCCATATATAGTTTCAGAAAATTTAATTGAATAAACTTTATAAAATAAGTTATGTAAATCATTTGTCCATAAAATAATTAAACACATAATAGGAACTATATACAAAAGAAACCATTTTTTATTAAATTTAATATTATTATCGTTATAGTAAAAAGATAGCACTATCAAAGTTGGAAATAACAAGCATATTCCAATATATGTAATGTAATCAAAATATATGGGTTTTATATTAAAATTAAAGGCAATTGATACTTTTTGTAATAATAGTCCAAAACACCATATTATTAAAAAAACAAATAGCATTGACATTACATTTGAAAGTTTATTTCTTTTTAAATTTAACTTCATTACTATAACAAGTACAACACTTACTAATATAGCAATGGTAAGTAATATTTCTTCCACTTTTTTCCTCCTTATTCTATATTTTCTATATACTTTATTATATATTTATCCTCAATTTCAGGCCACTCAAACCCTATCTTCTTTAAATATGAAATTGTATAATCACATTTAATTTTAATATTTGACAAATAATTTAGCTCGTTATTTTTCCCAAGATCATTAATTATTCCAGCTAATATATCTCTTTTATTTGAGTGAGCAACTTGGGTTATTTTCTTTGCAAATTCTTCTTGTGTTACAATTTTAATTTCTATATTTTCTTTTTTTAATATTTCAAAAAATCTTTTTATACATACATGTTTATTATCATATAAATGAAACATATTATGTCTTGTATTAAAATATTGCATAATTTTTATAATTGCCTCTGCTGTAACATCAACAGGTGTAAATTCTAAGTACATATCTTTGTTATTTTCAGGAAATATTTTTAATGAAATTAAAGTTTTTATTCTATTTGCAAAAGCGTTATCTTCAGCATTATACTGAAATTTTAAATCACTATACCTATTTGTTAAGTTTCCAATTCTTACAATATTAGCCTGTAAGCCTTTTGTCATGTAATCAAGGACTATTTGTTCTGCCTTAAATTTTGTACATACATATATATTTTCAAGATTTTGGTTTTTATAAAAACATGTTTCATCAAATGTAAATCCTTTAGATTTTTTTAAATTGTAATTTGATGTTTCAAAAGCATTTCCAGATACACTTACAGTTGAAATATGTATTAGTTTTAAATTTTTTTCATAACATAATTTTGCTATTGCATAGGCACTATCTACATTTATCTTTTTAAAAAAGTTAGTATCACCATGATGTTTTACACAGGCTGCAGAATTTATTACAAAACTTATATCATTAATAATTTTACTTATTCCATCTTTTAATTTTTCATAATCTGTTATATCAGCTGTTATTGGAATAATACGATTACCGATTTCATCATCGTATTTATCTTCAAAATAAAAATTTAAAATTTCTCTTAACCTTTGTGTACAGTCTTTACCATCTTTTTCTCTTACAATGCAATATATTTTACCAGTTTCATTTTTCATAAATTCATCTAATATATGAGAACCTAAAAAGCCTGTGGCACCTGTAAGCAATATATTTTTAACCTTAATTTTTTTAGGAACATAGCTTTCATCAGAATTTGAAATTAAAACTTCATCATATTTTTGGTTATTGGCATAATTACTTTGAATTAATTCTATATTTTTTCTGTATTTAGCCTTATTAATTAGCTCTTTATCAAGAATCATTTTTTCTAAGTCGATTATAGTTGGATACTTAAATAAATCTTCATATTCAATATGAATTCCAATATTTAAAAGTTCAATTTGAATTTTTATTGCATCAAGTGAATCAGTTCCTAGTTCAAAAAAATTATCATTAACTCCAAAATTTGTCTTTTTTATAACTTTCTGCCAAACTTTGTATATACTATCTTGAATTTTTGTACTTGGCATAATATTCTTTCTATTTTCTTCTACCCCTACATAAGTAGAGCACAATTTTTTTCTATCAATTTTTCCATTTAGTGTCATTGGAAATGTTTCTTGCAATACAAAAATTCCTGGTACCATATATAATGGTAATTTTTTGTATAAGAATTTTATCATCGAATTTTTATCAATATCATTTCCCTTATTTCTTAAAGTATAAAAGCAAACAAGTTTATTATCCTTAAGTGAAACAATATTATTATCAATATTATCAAATTTATTTATTTGTTTTTCAATCTCTTGCAATTCTACTCTTTGCCCATTTATTTTTACTTGTAAATCTATTCTTTCTAAGACATATAATTCACCACTAAAATCAAGTTTACACAAATCTCCTGTAAGGTATATTCTTTTTTCTAAATCTTTATCATATACAAAACTTTTTTTTGTAATTTCATCTCTTTTATAATACCCCGTTGAGACACTGTCACCTGCTATTGCAAGTTGCCCACTTATATTAATAGGTAATAATCTATTTTTTGAATCTAATATATATACATATGTATTATCAATAGGTTTTCCTGCATTTACTGTTTTACCATTCAATTTCTTTAATGTTGACCAAATTGTAGTTTCACTTGGACCATAGACATCATATATTTCTGCATTTGTCAAAATTCTTAAATTATCTACAATATCTTCTCCTACTATTTCGCCACCTAGTAATATTTTTTTTATTTTCTTCATAAAAATACTATTATTATCATTTAATAATAATTTTAATTTAGTTGGTGTAGTTTGAATAATATTAACATTATTTTTTACACATAGTCTACTAAGTTCATTTCCATTGACACACTCTACTTCATTTGCAAATATCATAGTAGCTCCGTAAGATAGTGTCACCCAAATTTCAAGTCCAAATATATCAAAACATACTGTTGTTATAGACACAACATTATCTTCCTTTTTTATATTTACTTTTTTATTTATTCCTATTATAAAATTAAGTAAATTACTATTTGATATTACAACACCTTTTGGTTTTCCTGTTGAACCTGATGTATAAATTATATATGAATTTATATTTTCGGGATTAACATCTATCTTATCTAATTTATTTGAATATTTCTCACATATTTCTTCAAATTTTTGATCTGTAGCATAAATAATTGTTTCATTATTTATTTCCTTTTCTGAAATTATAATCTTTGGTTCACTATTATTAAGAATATAATTTATTCTTTCACTTGGGTATGTTATATCAATTGGAATATATGTTGCTCTACATTTTAAAGTTGCAATTAATGTCACTATAAGCTTAATATTTCTTTTCATACATATAGCAATTTTTTCATTTGGACTTACACCATTTTCTATAAAGAAGTTGGCAACTGCATTTGCCCTATTATTTAACTCTTCATAAGTTAATTTTTCATTTTCAAAAATAAGAGCTATATCATTAGGATGTTTTTTTACCTGTTCTTCAAAAAGTTCTATAACAGATTTGTCTTTTGGATAATAAGTTTTTGTATCATTAAATTCATACAAAATTTTATTTTTTTCCTCTTTAGACATTATTTCTATATTTTCTACATCAATGTTTTCATCTAAAATCGCATTTTCAATTATTGCAATAATTCTAGTATGCAAATATTCTATTTCTTTTATTGAAAAAAGCTCATTTAAATAATCATAATTTATTTCTAAAATACCTGTGCTATCCATATCTAAAATATGAATTTGTAAGTCTTCATTTTGATAATTATTCCCATACCATTTTGTATCATACTTTTCCTTATCTTCAAATTCAACCCTTGCATTTTGATATGATAACATCGTGCTATATAGATTATCACTAAAGTTACTTCTTTCTCTTATACCTTTTAAAGTTTTAATATATGGAAATTTTTGATGCCTAAACATACTCATAGTATTTTTTGCAATTTCATGTGCTAAATCTAAAAATTTAATATTTTCCCTAATTTTTACTCTTAAAGGTAAAGTTGACACAAACATTCCAATCATTTGTTTTTCTTTAAAATTTGATCTATTTAAAGAAGGTGTTCCTATCACTATATCATTTTTTTCTGTTATTCTATACATATATGTAGAAAGAGCTGTAAGGAACATAACATATGGTGAAATTTTATTATTTTTACAATAACTTATAATTTTATCATTTAATTCTTTATTTAACTTTACATTATATCTACTTGATGAATTTTCTATTTTTTTAGTATTATCTTTAATTGAAATTTTACTTGAGATTCCATCCAAATACTCTTTCCAAAATTCTTCATCTTTTCTATATTTTTCACTATTTTTATACTCTTCTGTTGAATTTATATATGAAATATAACTTGGTACTTCATCTTCTATAACATTACCTGTTTTTTCTAATGACTCATAATTTTTTACAAATTGTTCTATAATTTTAGAATAGCTCCATGCATCAGATATAATATGGTGCATTTTTAAAAGTATCGAACCTTTTTCATTACCGTAATCAAGTATCTTAAAAGAATATAATTTATCATTTTGTATATCTATATCCTCTGATTTAAACTTGTTTATATATTCATTTTTATTTTCTTCATTTTTTATTTTTATAACTTCTATATTACTGCATAAATACTCTTCTACTTTTTGATATGGCTTGTTATCATTAATATATAGGTGTATTCTCATAGCATCATTACTTTTTATTATATTATTTATTGCTTTTTTACAATATTCTATATTAAGTCCCTTGTTTATATTGATAATTCCTGTAATTAAATTTACTTTGCTATTTCCATATATTTTATTTTCAAGCCATATATTTTGTTGTGGAAAAGTAAGATTATATTTCTCATTCATAATATATCAACCCCAATTTTACGTATATTAACGTTGTCCTACACATGTTTAGTATATCAAAAGCTAAAACTTTATTCAATACATTTTTGACAATTTTTAGTGTATTTTCTATTGGAAAATAATTACAAGAGAAAGATTTAGAATAAAAAATTATAATTAACTTTATTGTTTTTTACACATAATTAAGAACTATATGAGGTAATTTATATTCACTAAGAAAAAAATCCAAAACATTTTATAAAAACTATTGACAAACAAATTAATATATGGTAACATTATAATTGTTGCGGGTATGGTGAAACTGGCAGACACGCGAGTCTTAGAAGCTCGTGCCGCGAGGCGTGAAGGTTCAAGTCCTTTTACCCGCACCATTTTTTTATTTTTCATATATGTTTTTGAATATTAAACACATAAGTATTATGCTTATGTGTTTGTTTTTGCATAAATTTTACTTAATAAAATAAAATTAAATGGGTGGTTTTGTGGATAAAATATATTTAAAAAAATTTATATTATCATATAATGATATATGTAATCTCCTGAATGAATTTTGTAATAATAAAAAATATGAATGTAGATTAAGAAAAGAACCCACTTTATATTACAGCCATTTTGGTTATCCTTTTAATTCATATAGTATTGGAACCGGTTCAAAACATGTTGCTATATTAGCTAACACACATGGGTGTGAGATAATAACTTCTCTTTTTGTTTTAGAATTTATTTTAACCCTTATTCTAAACGATAATATATACTATTATTTTTCGAAACAATATACATTTCATTTTATCCCTCTTTTAAATCCAGAAGGTTTTATAATTTCATCATCACAGGTATATTTTAACTTAAAGGATTTAAGTCAAGATGAAATCCAAAAAATTTCAAAAATGTACCTAGAGGCATATAACATTGATGATAAAATAGCAAGTAAAAACGTAAAAAAAGATAAATTATATAAAAATATACTTAGAACTTCTTGTACATTAATTGAAAATCAAAATATGATAAGAAGTGTAAATAGCATACTAAAAAATTGTAATTTAAATAGTAAAATTCTCCCTGTTTGGGCTGCTAATGCTCTAGGATTTGATCCAAATTCTAATTCATTGCATAAATTTTGTGAAATGAAATCTTTAAGAAATGACTGGAAATTTTCTAAACTAAGGTATAATGACATTCCAGTTACAATTCCAAGTCCTATGTCCTACCCTGGAAGAAAACCTCTAGATCCATGTTGCCTTGAAAATGTCTTTTTATATAAATATTTAACTAATCTATTTTTTGGATTACCAAAATATAATTCTAAATTAATTGCTATTTTTTCTTACCATTCAACAGGTGGTGAAATTTATGGATATCCTGATAAATGTATATCATCTAAAAATAATATAAAATTACATGATTTAGCAATGGATATATATTCAAGTGAAACTGGATATACCAAAATTGATGAAGAATTAAAATATGGTGTTATGGACTATTACAGAGCATATTTTGAAAATGTGGTCTCTCTTACAATAGAACTTTCAAAATTAAATGGAAATCCTATAGGACCTTTTTCAGATTTAGATAGCTTATTTAATGAATTTTCTAATAATAAAAAAGCTATTTTAAAAACAATAGAAAATTTAGGCACATGCTAATATGCATAGGTCTAAATTTTTATTTAATTATTTTTATTAATATTATCAATAACCACATTAAAATATTTTAAAGTATTTTAATGTGTTAAATACCAAGACTTTATCATGAACAATCCTATTTTTCATATATAACATTATATTTATTATATCTTTTAAGAACAAATAACTAAATCATAATATTTATTTTTTTGTATTTTTAATTGACAAACTTATGTTTGTTTGATATAATTACCTCATATTGAAAAGAGGTATGTATATATGAATTTAAATTTAATTTTACTATGCATAATCATATTCTTAATTATAGTTTTAATGATTATGGTTATATCAAACAAAAAAAATAAAAATAATTCCAAAGAATTTAAAGAACTTAGGATGGAACTTTCTTCCATGCTTATGCAAACACGTGAGGAATTAAATAAAAATATTGGTACAAGAATTGCTGAAACAGCTAATATTCAGCAAACATCTCTTGCTAACCTTACAAATATTAATGAAACAAAACTTGATAATATTCGTAAAGCTGTTGAAGATAATTTGTCAAAAATACAAAGAGATAATAACGATAAACTTGAAAAAATGCGTATAACAGTTGATGAAAAATTACAAGGAACTCTTGAAAAAAGGCTTGGTGAGTCATTTAAACTTGTAAATGATAGACTTGAATCTGTATATAAAGGTCTTGGTGAAATGCAAAACCTTGCACAAGGTGTCGGAGACTTAAAAAAGGTTTTTTCAAACGTAAAATCAAGAGGATATTGGGGCGAAGTTCAATTAAGTGCAATTTTAGAACAATTTTTAACAAGTGAACAATATGATAAAAATGTTAAAACAAAACCAAATACCAATGACTTAGTAGAATTTGCTATTAAACTTCCAGGAAAAAATGACAACGAATTTGTATGGCTCCCAGTTGATTCAAAATTTCCAATTGAAGATTATTCAAGGCTTGTAGACGCTCAAGACGTAGGAGATGTAACACTTATAAATGAATGTAGAAAAAGACTTGAAAATTCTGTAAAATTATTTGCAAAGGATATTTATGATAAATACATTGAACCACCATTTACAACTGACTTTGGAATAATGTTTTTACCTACTGAAAGTTTATACTGTGAGGTTTTAAGAAATACAGGACTTTGCGAATTTATTGCACAAAAGTATAGAATAACTGTATCTGGTCCAACCACCTTTGTTGCTCTTCTTAATAGTTTACAAATGGGATTTAAATCTCTTGCTATTGAAAAACGAACAAGCGAAGTTTGGCAGCTTCTTGGAATGGTCAGAAGTGAATTTACTAAATTTGGTGACCTACTTGATAAAACTAATAAGAAACTTCTCGAAATATCCTCTACTATGGAACTTGCATCAAGAAAATCTAGAACAATTGAAAGAAAGCTAAAAAAAGTGGAAGCACTTCCTATAGCAAATGAAGATGAGTTTTATGGAAATGAAATTAAGGATGTAATACAAATAGATAATTGATATATACTAATACTAGGAGTGTATTTCCTAGTTTTTTTTATTATGTATACCTTTTCTTTACATTTAAATTAATTTATGCTACAATATCATTGTTAAATTCATGTACATATATGAATTTTAAAGGAGGAGATTTAATGTCAAATTTAAAAGCGGTTATACTAGCAGCGGGAAAAGGAACAAGAATGAAATCAGAACTTCCAAAAGTTCTACATAAAATATATGATAGATGTGCCATTGATTATGTATGTGATGCTTGTGAAGGAGCTGGAATTAATGATATAAACATAGTGGTCGGCCATAAGGCTGATCAAGTAATTGAACATGTCAAAAAAAGAAATAATCATATAAAATTTTGTTTTCAAGAATTACAACTTGGAACTGGTCATGCAGTAATGCAGGCTAAAAATAATATAAATGACAATGACTTGGTACTTGTTATAAATGGAGATCAACCACTTATATCTTCTAAAACGATTAACTCTATGATTTCTTTTTGTGAACAAGGAAATTATGGAGGAGTAGTACTTTCTGGAATAGTCGACCATCCAGGTTCACTTGGCCGTGTTATACGCGATAGCAAAGGTAATTTAGAAAGAATTGTTGAGAGAAAAGATTGTAATGAAGATGAAGAAAGAGTAAAGGAAGTAAATATTGGTGTATATTGTTTTAAGGGCAAACTCCTAAAAGATTCTTTTGATAAACTTGATGACAATAATGCACAAAATGAATACTATATTACAGACATACCTGTACATATAAAAAAAGCAGGATTTAATTTTGGAGTTTGTACTATTGCTGATATGTCAGAATTTCAAGGTATAAATTCTCGCGAAGAATTATCTCTTGCTACTTGTACTTTGCTTAACAAAACAAGAAAATTACACATGGCAAACGGTGTTACTTTAATTGATCCTTCTAATACATACATTAGTATAGATGCTAAGATTGGTAAAGATACAATTATATATCCAGGAACTAATATACAAGGTGAAACAGTTATCGGAGAAAATTGTATTATCGGGCCAAACTCTCATATAATATCATCAAAAATTGGAAATAATGTAACTGTTGAAACTAGTAAAGTTACGGAAAGTTCTATTTCTGACAATTGTAAAATAGGTCCCTTTGCACATATACGTCCTAAATGTGATATTGCAAATAATTGTAAAGTTGGAAGTTTTGCAGAAACTAAAAATGTTACTGTAGGAGAAAATACAAAAATTCCTCATTTAATTTATACAGGAGATGCAACAATAGGTAAAAATGTTGAAATTGCATGTGGTGTTATTACTGCCAATATGAATACAAAATGGGAAAAAAATAGAACAGAAATCAAGGATGGTGCCTTTGTAGGGTGTAACTCTACCCTAATTGCTCCTATTACTGTTGGAAAAGATGCTGTCGTCGGTGCTGGATCTGTTATAACGAAAAATGTACCAGATAGAGCTCTTGCCTTAGAAAGAAGTAATGAAATAGTAAAAGAAAATTATAATAACTTTTAAAGTTAATAATAAGAATTTATAGTTAAGTCGATTTGTTACTATTCAGACTATAGTTAACTAAAAAACATAAAATTAATCTTTATTAGCAATATAATAATAAATTTAATTTTTTGTTTTTAAATAATTAAAAATAATTATTCCAAAGTACCTTATATCAACTTTTTCATATAATTATTTAATTTTTCTAGTCTGAATAGTAACAATCTTTTTGATTTTTTCCTAACTTACTCTTGTATATTTTTTAATTTTGATATACAATGATATATGAGATATTTAATTTTTTTTACGGAGGATGAAAATGATAAATTTTTTAGATAAGTTACAAGAGAAATGTAATATACCGGACAATTTTATGGCCGTTATTTCTTCTCTTTTTGAAAAATTGGTTGACTTTGGTTATGTTTCAAATTCTAAGGTTAAAAAATTAGAAAAAAAATTATATGAAAATATTGATACTTTAATTTTAGGGAAAACAATTGGCTTAGATTATAAATCAGGATATTATGACGCTGTGAAAAAAGAACTATATATAAAAGATGTAAACAATATTGAATCAATCTACTTACGTATTTTATATGTTATAACTACAACAGAAATAGGTGATGGCACATATGCTGTAGGTTATTCAACAGCAACCCTTTCTAAAGCAAATTATAAAATAATTCATAAAAATTTTGGAATAAATAGAGCTGTTGTTTCCAATCTTGCTTGTAGACTTTTATATACAGTGCCAGAAACATTAAGTATTGTTCCAACTTACAGAACATTTAATAGTGACTTCCTTGGTAACATAATAAAAAGTGATAATGATATATATTTTTTGGAAGGAAAAATATTAAGTCAAATATGCTACGCATTAAATTTAAACGAAGAGGATTTATACAATAACCTTTTCACTATTTCTCCAAACAAATATTTAAAACGCTTTTTTGCTAAAAGTAAAGTAAATAATTTGGATAAGCTTTTAGAAAATTTCGATAATATAAGCAGAACATATTCAAATTATAACAAATTATGTTTCCTAAATAACAAATTAAACACAAATTATATCAATATAAAAAAGAATATTCTTTCTAATAATTTAGATGATCTAAAAAAAGAAGAGAAAAAAATTAAACTTGCAATTGAAAGTACCTTAATTAAACTCTCACCAGATGATATTGACGAAGATGATTTAGCATCTCAAAATAGTTTATCTGAAAAAATAAACGAACTTGAAGAAGATATTATAAAAAGTATTTCTAAACTCCAAAAGACATTAATAGATATTCTTTTAAGTGAAAAAGTACACTATTCTGTAATTGAATATGCAATTAAACTAAAGGCTTTAGATAAAATACTTCTAATTTCAAATAAAAAATTAAAAACTGCTCTTTTTGAAACAATATCTCATGATCTTTTAAGTAATGGTGAAAGTACTGCATCTAATTTAATTGAAAAAATCAAATATAGCATTGTAAATGAGATAATTTCAAATGATAAGTATATTAAAATATATAAAAATATGTTTTTTAGAAAATTAGAAGGATTGGGTATTGATAATAAAACTAATATTGTAGCTCTAAATGTCGATAATGAATTTATGCAACTAGTGGAGATATCATCTCTCAATAAAGTTACAAAAAATCTTTCAAATAATACTAAAAAATTACAATTAGATAGTTTAGGTTATTTGTTAAATAATCCATCTGCTGTTTCTTCAAATATTGCAACAATTGAAAAAATAATTACATGCATTAGAAAATATGATAGTAATTTCAATAATATAAAAATTGAAGATATATATATGACAAAATATAATAATTTCAAAATAATTGTAATAAGGCAAAATGGTAATTTTAGCATATTAAAATTACTCAATAAAGATGGTAAATTTGTTCCTAAACTAATTAAACTTTCAGAAAACTTTTCAATTTTCAGTTTTTCTAATCAAAAATCTAATTTACCTGCAATATATAATAAAAAAGATTTTAAAAATCCATTAAAGAAAATTCTTTCCCTTTTTGGTATAATATAAATTAAAATCCAACTTTCCTATTTTAGGTAAGTTGGATTTTAATTTATCCTTTAATAAAAAATATTGTTTATAAAAAACATCACAAATAAAATAATAAGAATACTATACCAATATTTTGTTAACACCTTATTCATAAAATCTATGTATTTTCTTGTATTTTTTGTAATGTCATATATAATAAAAATATATGATATTATGATAAAACAAAATATAAAAACTGAAAGTACATTATATTTTAATGCACCTAATAAATTAGCTTTAAAAATTTCTTTTATTGCTCTTGTCATCCCACATGTAGGACACGAAAAACCAAATATACTTTTAAACATACATGGTATTTCTATTTTATTTACAAACAATATTACGAATAATACACAAAGTGGTATTAAAATAACAATATTTAGAATTCTATTTTTATTATTCCTTAAGATCATTTCCATAAGCGTCTTTTTTTGTTTCACCAGCAAGTAGTAAAATTCCTTCTATTAGTCCCCATATTGCTGATACAGGTGACAAAAATCCACAAGATAAAATAGTTATAAGCAATTGAGCAACTGCTTTACCTGTAAATCCAAGATAAAAGTTGTGAACTCCAAATGAACCTAAAAATATACCAAATAATCCTGCTGCTATCTTCGATTTTTGTTGTGGAGTTGAGTTACTTGATACATTATTTACAGTATTCGTAGTAGTTTCTTGACTAGTTGTTTCATTTGTAGTATTATTTTCTGTTACAGGTGTAACTTTCTCTGTCACATTTTTCTCATTTACACTCTCAGCCTTTGTTTCTTTTGAAGCACACTCCTCGCATACTTCTTTTCCATTTTCAATTTCTTTTCCACAATATTTGCAAAACATACTTTTCCCTCCTAATTATTATAATTAATATTATAACACCTATATTTAATATTTACAAGATAAATTTAAAAATTATTACTATTTTTACTACATATCTTATTTTTTTATAACACTTACAGCTATTCCATCACCTATATTCATTACTGTAGATTTTAATCTTTTATCACTATTTATAATTTCTAAGTAACTTCTAAGTCTATTTACCGCTGTCCTATGTTTATGTTCGTTATAATCAGATAGCACTCTTCCTTTAAATAAAACATTATCTGCAATAATAATTGCACCATCTTTTGCAAGTCTAATACCATTTTCTAAAAATTTTAAATATTGACCCTTAGCTGCATCTATAAAAACCACATCATATGAATTATCCTCATTTAAATTTGGTAAATATTCTGTAGCATCTACATGAACAACATCTATAAATTTTGAATAACCAATACTATTTATATTTTTTATTGCTTCCTCATATCGTTTGTCATTTCTTTCAATAGTTTTTACATAAACATCTTCCTCTAATTCATTTACAAAATTTATTGCTGAATATCCAACAGCAGTTCCTATTTCCAATATTTTTTTAGGCTTTTTTATTCTTAATATTAGTTTTATAAAATCTAGAGATATATCCTGAAGTATAGGAACTTTGTTTTTAATAGCCTCTTCTTTTATACTAGTTATTATTTCATCTTTATCCATCAATTTGAAATCTCCTTTAGTAAATTATCAACTTTTTTACCATTATATACAACATCATATAGTAAATTAATTGATCGTACTTCGACTTTTTTTTGCTTTAATATGTCATATATAGCGTCTAATGTATATAATCCCTCTACAGTCTTTACATTCATATTATTAAGAGCATCATCTTTACACATTCCACTTCCTAAAAGTTTTCCAAATGAATAATTTCTACTTTTTGGGCTTAAACATGTAAGAAGTAAATCCCCTATTCCTGCATATGAATAAACAGTTGCTTCCTTTCCCCCTAAAACTCCCATAACAAGTCTAAAATCATTTAATATGGTTGTAAATAAAGCTGCTCTAGTAGAGTCAGTATCTTCCTCACCATTTAACATCGCACAAATAATAGCAAATACATTTTTTATAGCTGAACAAATCTGTGTTCCTATTATATCAGAAGTTTTTGTAAGATTTAATTTTTCAGTTGATATTACACTTTCAATCATATCTTTACATTTATCATTTTCTGATGCAATGACCATTCCAATATTTGCACCATTTGCGACTTCAATAGCAAATGAGGGGCCTGCAAACACACATATATTTTCTGCATCTATACATTCATTTAAAACATCAGTCATAAATAAATTAGTATCTCTTTCAATTCCCTTAGTTACTACACAAATTGTTTGATCTAAAGTTATATAATCTTTTAATTTATTTGCAACTTCTCTTACTGCGACTGCAGGTACAGCTATAAATATAACAGAAGAATCTTTTACACATTTTTCTAAATCAGTTGTTAATTCAACTTTTTTATCTATTTTAACATTAGGGAGAACGACCGTGTTCTCCCTCTTTAGTTCAACTGCTTTTAACTCATCTTCAAAATTAGTCCACATTGACACTTCAACATCTTTTTTTAAAATCTTAGTCAGTGCAATACCGAATGCACCCATCCCAAGTATTGAAACTTTCATATATCCCCCTTTATTTGTTTTTATTCGTCTTTCTTTAAATCTTCTTCCTTAATACGAATATGTACATCATCAAGTTGAGATTTATTAACCACACTTGGTGCGTGCATAAGTAGATCTCTTGCTTTTGAATTTTTAGGAAATGCTATAACTTCACGAATATTTGATTCTTCTAAAAGAAGCATTATCATTCTATCAATTCCTGGGGCTGCTCCAGCATGTGGAGGTGCTCCATATGAGAATGCATTGAATAATGAGCCAAATCTTTTCTTTACATCTTCCTCTGTATAACCTGCTATTTCAAAAGCTTTTACCATTACTTCTGTATCATGATTTCTAACAGCTCCTGATGCAAGTTCATATCCATTACCTACTAAATCAAATTGATATGCAATTACATCTAGTGGATCTTTATTTAATAAACTGTCAAGACCACCTACAGGCATTGAAAATGGATTATGTGAAAATTCAATTTTTCCATCATCATCTAATTCATACATAGGAAAATCAACTATAAAGCAAAATCTATATGCATCTTTTTCAATTAAATCAAGTCTTTTTCCAAGTTCTATTCTAATATCTCCTGCATCTTTACATGCTTTTTTATATTCATCTGCAACAAAGAATAAAGCATCTTCTTCTTTTAAGTCACATATTTCTTTTATTTTCTCTAATACATCTCCTGTAACAAATCTTGCTATTGAACCACTCATTTCAAAACCTGCATTTGCTTTTACCCATGCAAGACCTTTTAGTCCTAATTCATTTATAGCAAAATCTCCCATTTGATCAAAGAATTTTCTTGGTAAATCTTTTGCATTTATTTTTATAGCTTTTACTGTCTTACCTTTAAATACCTTAAAATCAGAAGCTACAAATGCATCTGTTACATCATCAATTACAAGTGGATTTCTAAGATCTGGTTTATCTGTACCATATTTATCCATTGCAACTTTAAATGGTATTCTTTCAAATGGAGCATCTGATATCTTTTTACCTTCAGTAAATTCTTTGAAAGTTGATGTTGCAACCTCTTCTAAAATATTTAGAACATCTTCTTGAGTTGCAAACTCCATTTCAAAGTCAAGTTGATAGAATTCACCTGGGGATCTATCTGCTCTTGGATCCTCATCTCTAAAACAAGGTGCTATTTGATAATATTTATCAAATCCAGATATCATCAAAAGTTGCTTAAATTGTTGAGGCGCTTGTGGAAGTGCATAAAACTCTCCTGGATGTAATCTACTTGGTACTAAGAAATCTCTAGCTCCTTCTGGAGAAGAATTTGCAAGAATAGGTGTCTGAACTTCTATAAAATTCATACTATCCATTTTATCTCTTAAAAACTTAAGTACCTTTGATCTAAATACGATCTTTTTATGTATTTCTTCATTTCTTAAATCTAAAAATCTATATTCAAGTCTTAAATCTTCTCTTACATTTTCACTTTCTTCTACTTTGAAAGGAAGCACATTTTTAGCCTTTCCAAGTACAGTTAAACTATCTACTCTTACTTCTATCTCTCCTGTTTTAATAGCAGAATTTACATTTTGGGCGTCTCTTTTTAAAACTTCACCCTCAACGCATATTGTTGATTCAACTGTTACTTTAGATACCTTATCAATCATATCTTCTGTATTTATTAAAAGTTGAGTTACACCATAATGATCTCTTAAGTCAACAAATATAACTCCTCCAAGATCTCTTATTGTTTTTACAAAACCTGAAAGTTTAACTTTTTTTCCAACATCTTCTAAACCTAATTCATTACACATATGTGTTCTATATTCATGCATTTTCTATCTTCTCCTTTATTACATCTATATCTAATTTAATATTTTCTTGATCTCCAGTACTCATATTCTTAAATACACACTCGTTATTTTTTAACTCATTTTCTCCAAGTATGATAACAAAACTTGCTTCTATTTTATTTGCATATTTTAACTGTGCATTAAAACTTTTATTTGAAATATTTGTTTCAACCACATATCCGATACTTCTTAATTTATCTACATATTTTGCTATGCTAAAATATGTATTATCATCAGTTAAAAAGTATACATCTACTTTATTTTTTATACTCTTATCAAGTCCATATTCTTTTAAAAGAATTATAAGTCTATCAATTCCCATTCCAAATCCTACTGCAGGAGTATTTGCACCACCAATAATTGATACTAAAGAGTCATATCTTCCCCCTCCACCTACAGCAAGGTCTAAATCTTTTGATACATATTCATATACAGTCTTGTTATAATAATCAAGTCCTCTAACAATTCCTGTATCAACCCTATACGGAATATCTAAATTATTTAATGCTTTTTTTACATTTTCAAAGTCTTTACTACATTCTTCACATAGAAAGTCTGTTATAACTGGTGCATCTTTTAATATCTTAGCACACTTTTCTTCTTTGCAATCAAGCATTCTCAGAGGATTTTTTTCATATCTTATTTTACAAGTACCACACATATTATCTAAGTTTGGTTTTATATATTCCTTTAATTTTTGTATGTATTTACTTCTACATTCCTTACATCCTATTGAATTTATTGTAAGCTCTATTTTATCTGCAAGATTTAATCTTTTTAAAAGTTCATAAGATACTTTTATCGTTTCAATATCTGCAAGATATGAGCTACTACCAAACATCTCAACACCGAACTGAGAAAATTCCCTATATCTTCCCTTTTGCATTTTTTCATATCTATACATTTTACCTGTATACCACAATTTTACAGGTGAAGTCATTTTAGAAGAAAGTCCATTTTCAATATATGCACGAACAACACCAGCTGTAAGTTCTGGTCTTAAAGTAATGCTTCTGTTACCTTTATCTAAAAAAGTATACATTTCTTTTGTAACAATGTCCGTCTCATCACCAACTCCACGAGCATAAAGTTCTGTGGCTTCAAATACAGGTGTCCTTATTTCTTGTATATTATGTACTCTACATATCTCTTTTATCCCTTTTTCAATATATTGCCATAAAATCGACTCATCTGGTAATATATCTTTACAACCTTTTTGTCTAGTGATATTCATTAAATTACCTCACTTATTTCTCACACGCTAAATTATACCACAACAACGTACGTTATGCAAGAAATGGTATGCCAAAACAATAGGATTTTTACAAAAAAACACCAACTACCTTATAGGTAATTGGTATTTAATTAATTTAACATTTGCAATCATATGATCCACAAGCTGTACCTTCATGTGTCTTTGCTTCATTTCCATCTGTACATGTGCAAACTTTTATTGTTTCAAGTTCACATATACAATCTGGGTTACAATTATGAGCACAGTCCATAACATCACATTTTATTTTTTGATTGCTAAATTTTTTTGTTTTTGGATTTTGTTTCATTTTTATCACCCAATAATATTTTTTGTAAAAATATATAAAATATTATGGTTATTTTTGTAAATTTTTAAAATTAATAAATCAAAAGCTAAATATTAATAATTTTCAGCCTTAATTTCAAAATATGATTTTGGATGAGCACATACAGGACATACTGCAGGTGCAGATACAGCAATATGAATATGTCCACAATTTCTACATTTCCACATTTTTACTTCTCCACATTCAAAAACTTTACCTTCTTCTACATTTGCAAGTAGTTTTTTGTATCTTTCTTCGTGTTCTTTTTCTATTTTTCCTACTTCTTTAAATAAAAATGCTATATGATCAAAGCCTTCTTCTTTTGCTGTTTTTGCAAATGAATCGTACATATCAGTCCATTCATAATTTTCACCATTTGCAGCATCTTTTAAATTTTCAACTGTTGATGGAATATCGTTTTCATGTAATAATTTAAACCAAATCTTTGCATGTTCCATCTCATTTCCAGCTGTTTCTTCAAATATTGCAGCTATTTGTTCATATCCTTCTTTTTTTGCTTTTGAAGCATAGTATGTATATTTATTTCTAGCTTGAGATTCACCTGCAAATGCAGCCATTAAATTTTCCTCTGTTTTAGTTCCTTTTAAATTCATAATAAAATCCTCTCCTTTTATTTATCACAATTTGGGCATATAACATTAAAAATAATATCATGAGATACAACGTTTATATTAGTTTCATTTTTAACATATTTATCAATACTTAAATCAATATTTTCTTTTAAAAAAATATCAATTACACTATTACATTTTATGCACTTTCCATGATAATGGCAAGATACATCACCATCAAATCGATCTTTTTCGTTTGCCATTTTTATTCTTTTAATAACACCTTGAAATGCCAATTTATCCAAATTTCTATATACTGTTCCAAGACTTATTTTATTATCTTTCTTTCTTACTTCTTCATATATAGTTTCTGCTGTCGGATGTGTTTTAACAGACCTTAAATATTCTAAAATAATCTCACGTTGTTTTGAATATTTCATTTAATGCCCTCCAAAATAGTAATTATTACTATTTTTATACATAATATCTTAAATGATGGAATTTGTCAAGAGTAAATAATAAATTTAGAAAATAATTTTTAAAGGAATATCGCCAAAATGCAAATAACATCTCTTAGCCAATATTTTAATATATATTATAATTTGAAAGGCTAGTGTATATTTTTCTTTATTTTACTACAATTTTTTACTAATCAAATTCAATGTAGTCATACCTACTACACTAGAAAATAATATTATTGTTTTGTAATAGTCTTACTATAAATTTAAATTTCTAACTATTTTATTTTTTCTTTATCTTTTAATTTTACTACTGCTTTTATATATTTTAATAATTGTTTTTTATTTTTAAATCCACATGTTTTTGCTAGATAATCTGCATATATTGTATCCTCTTTTACTATATTTGTTTGTATTGCCTTGTTTATGTTATAACTTTCTTTGGCAGATATATCTCCTAATCTTAAATAATCTTTTAAAGTTAAATTATATATACTATTTTTTCCCTCTAATTTTTTATATATTTCAGTTGTTATAACTCCATTATCTATTAATTCATATTTATTTTTAAATTCAATTATCATATTATTTTCATTCTTTGTTACATTTGCTATTCTTTCTATATATTCTGCTTTTCCATTTTTATTTATTTTTCCAACATTTACTGGTTTAAATACCATTATAATTGCAAAGATAACAGCTATAACAAATAGTAAAATACAAATTGTACGTAACAACTTTCTATTTAGCTTTATTTTCTTTTCATTATTAGTTCTTTTTCCTGTCATATAATCTCTCTCCCTTTATTTTAAAAAGAGAACTAGAAAGCTCTAGTTCCCTCTTTTTGTATTTATTTTAGTTCATTTTTTTCTTTTTTGACACTATTGTTGTTGCTAATCCTAATGCTGACATAATTACTATTACGATATATAACATTACATTATCACCTGTTTTTGGATTTGAACTATTATCTTTCTTATCTTTATTTTCTGTTCTTGAAGAAGTAGTGTTATTATTATTGTTTTCAATGTTGTTATTACCGTTATTTTCTTGAGCATTATTTGCTATCGTAAAAGCTGTTGTTGCCTCTCCACCATCTGTGAAAACTACCCTTAATGTATGACTTCCAACTGATAATGTATCAACATAAGCTTTATTGAAAGTAATTATTGTACTACCACTTTCGCTTGTGTAATTTGCTTCATCTACAAGTATATTATCTACATATACTTTTCCATCAAATAATGAGTAATCTGCATTTATTCTAAATCTTGCTTCTGTGTCTTCTGTTATTGTATATGTTTGTTCTGCACCTTCTACTACTTCATAAACTATTTTTTCTACGACAATTTTTATATTCATATTGGCTGTTATGTTAGTTAATTTTAATAAGTTTCCATCTAATGGTTTTTCTTCACCATTTACTAATACTTTTATTAGTCTATAGCCTGTATTTGCTGTTATCTTGAAGTCCTTGTTATCTCCATAGTTTACTGTAACTACTCCACTTGGATCAACTGTTGCTCC